>Ga0247611_10001521_pt1 | contig 40892 bp, 33 predicted proteins | sample 177DNAGHGhighgp2_FD_192422 | JGI IMG/M metagenome (GOLD analysis project Ga0247611, IMG submission 192422) | Sheep rumen microbial communities from Palmerston North, Manawatu-Wanganui, New Zealand - 1770 DNA GHGhigh gp2 | ecosystem: Host-associated > Mammals > Digestive system > Stomach > Rumen... | reverse complement strand
ATTACCATTAACACCGCTCACGTTGAGTATCAGACTGAGACCCGTCACTACGCCCACGTTGACTGCCCCGGCCACGCCGACTATGTGAAGAACATGGTTACCGGTGCTGCCCAGATGGACGGTGCTATCCTGGTTGTTGCTGCTACCGACGGTCCTATGCCCCAGACCCGTGAGCACATCCTGCTCGCTCGTCAGGTGGGTGTTCCCCAGTTGGTTGTTTTCATGAACAAGTGCGACTTGGTTGACGACCCCGAGCTGCTCGACCTCGTTGAGATGGAAATCCGCGAGCTCCTGAACTCTTACGATTTCGACGGCGACAACATCCCCATCATCCGTGGCTCCGCCCTGGCCGCCCTCAATGGCGAACCCGAAGGCGTTAAGAGCGTTGAGAAACTGATGGAGGCTGTTGATACCTGGATTCCTCTGCCTGCCCGTGCCGTTGACAAACCCTTCCTGATGCCCGTTGAGGACGTCTTCTCCATCACCGGTCGTGGTACCGTGGGTACTGGCCGTATCGAGACTGGCGTTATCCACACTGGTGACCCCGTCGACATCATCGGTATGGGTGCTGAGAAGCTGAAGAGCACTGTTACCGGCGTTGAGATGTTCCGCAAAATCCTTGACGAAGGTGAAGCTGGTGACAACGTAGGTCTGCTCCTCCGTGGTATTGACAAGGACGAGATCCGCCGCGGTATGGTTATTGCCGCTCCCGGTTCGGTTCATCCTCACCACGAGTTCGAGGCTGCTGTGTACATCCTGAAGAAAGAAGAGGGTGGCCGTCACACTCCTTTCCACAACAAATACCGTCCTCAGTTCTACTTCCGTACCACTGACGTCACTGGTGAGATCACTCTCCCCGATGGCCGCGAGATGGTCATGCCTGGCGATAACTTGACTATCCATGTCAACCTTATCTCCGACATCGCTCTGAATGAGAACCTGCGCTTCGCTATCCGCGAGGGTGGCCGCACCGTTGGTTCCGGTCAGGTGACCAAGATTATTGAATAAGATCTACCCTTAATAGCAGGCGCGACACCCGTCGCGCCTGGCAAAGGGGCATAGTTAAATGGTATAATGCCGGTCTCCAAAACCGATGTTGGGAGTTCGATTCTCTCTGCCCCTGCTAAAAAATTGATATCAAATGTCTAAGTTAGGTAATTACGTAAAAGAGAGCTACGACGAATTGGTGCACAAGGTGTCGTGGCCGTCGTTTAAGGAGTTGCAGAGCAGCGCAGTGGTCGTTGCCGTGGCAGCTCTCATCTTAGCCCTTATCGTGTTTCTGATGGACTTCGTCTTTGGAGCCCAGAACATGGGATGGAAGGGTTTGCTTGGATACTTTTATGCTTTAGTTGGATAAGTGCTGACAGACAGCGAAGTCTTGCTTCCCAATTTTTTTGAGACTTGGCATCTGTCATCCTTGTCCAATCATTGCGCGTCCACCCCGGCAGTTGCCGCGTGGTGAATGAGTATAAAATCACTATTCTTTAATCAACAACATGGAGCAGCAGTCTAAAAAATGGTATGTCGTCAGAGCGATAAGCGGTAAGGAGAAGAAGGCGAAGGAGTACATCGAAAGCGAAATGGCCAAGCGTGGCTGGAGCGATGATGTGCCCCAGGTGCTGGTTCCCACCGAGAAGGTCGTGTCGATACGTAACGGGAAGAAGGTCATTAAGGACCGCAACTATCTTCCTGGCTATGTGTTGATAGAGGCCGACCTGCGCGATGAGATCATTCCCGTCATCCAAAACGTTCCCAATGTGCTTGACTTCCTTCGTGAGTCGGGCGGGGGCAACCCCATCCCGATGCGCCAGAACGAAATCAATCGTATCTTGGGCAAGATGGACGACCAGTTAGACGCCATTGAGGGCAACGGCGACACTTTCTTGGTGGGCGAGAACGTCAAGGTGATTGACGGACCGTTCAGCAGTTTTGCCGGCGTTGTGGAAGAGGTGAACGACGAGAAGAAGAAATTGAAGGTTACGGTCAAGATCTTCGGTCGCAAGACGCCTCTGGAACTCAGCTACAACCAGGTTGAGAAGGAGTAGTAACCATTTTAACTAACAAAAATAAAAAAAGTTTAAATCAAAATGGCAAAAGAAGTTGCAGGATTGATTAAATTACAGATCAAAGGCGGCGCTGCTAACCCCGCACCCCCTGTGGGACCCGCTCTGGGTGCCAAAGGCGTGAACATTATGGAGTTCTGCAAGCAGTTCAATGCCCGTACACAGGATAAGGCCGGTAAGATTGTGCCCGTCATTATCACCGTGTATACCGATAAGTCCTTTGACTTTGTAGTTAAGAATCCCCCTGTTGCCGTGTCGCTGAAAGAGGCTTCCAAGGCCGCCAAGGGCTCTGGCGAGCCCAACCGCGTGAAGGTTGCTTCGGTGACGTGGGAACAGGTACGTCAGATTGCAGAAACCAAGATGCCTGACCTCAACTGCTTCACTATCGAATCAGCTATGAGCATGGTTGCAGGTACTGCACGCAGCATGGGTATCACCGTTAAAGGCGAGAACCCCCTTGCAAAGTAAATTTAAATTGATTAACAGTGGTAGCATCGCCTAGAGCGGTGCGGTGACCACAAAAACAATGAATCATGGCAAAATTAACTAGAAAACAGAAAGAAGCTTTAGCCAAATTCGACAAGAACAATGTCTACTCCCTCGAAGAGGCAGTGGAGGTTGTGAAGAACATCACTTACACCAAGTTTGACGCTTCGGTGGACATTGACGTGCGTCTGGGTGTTGACCCTCGTAAGGCCAACCAGATGGTGCGTGGCAGTGTTACGCTGCCTCACGGCACCGGTAAGACTGTGCGCGTGTTGGTGCTCTGCACCCCCGATAAGGAGGAAGAGGCTAAGGCCGCCGGCGCCGACTACTACGGTCTGGACGAGTATGTCGCCAAGATTAAGGGTGGTTGGACCGACGTTGACGTTATCATTACCATGCCCAGCTGTATGCCCAAGATTGGTGCTCTCGGCCGCATCCTCGGTCCCCGTGGTTTGATGCCGAACCCCAAGACGGGCACCGTTACGATGGAAGTTGGCAAGGCTGTCCAGGAGGCTAAGGCCGGTAAGATCGACTTCAAGGTCGACAAGTTCGGTATTATCCATACCGCTGTTGCCAAGTGCTCTTTCGATAACAACAAGATCGTCGACAACGCTCGCGAGGTGCTTCAAGCCATTATTAAGCTGAAACCCGCCGCCGCTAAGGGAACTTATGTGAAGAGCATTACCCTGAGCAGCACGATGAGCGCCGGCGTGAAGGTTGACACTAAAGCCGCATCCTTGTAACGTTTAATTTTTTTTGAAAGATCATTATGAGAAAAGAACTTAAAGACCAGCTGATCGACCAACTGTGCGAAGAGATTAAGTCCTACCCCCTTATCTACATTGCTGATATGGGCGGCTTGAACTCTGTGCAGACTAGCAAACTGCGTCGTTCTGCTTTCCGCAAAGAGGTCAAGTTGGAGGTCGTGAAGAATGCCCTGCTGATTAAGGCTATGGAGCGCACCGGGATGGATTATTCCCAGCTCTTCCCCGTAATCAAGGGCGAGACCGCCATAATGCTTTCTAACACCAACAATGCGCCTGCTAAACTCATTAAGGAGTTCCGTACCAACGAGAAGGGTGCTAAGAAACCCATCCTGAAGGGTGCCTATGTGGAAGAGTGCTTCTATATTGGCGAAGAGCATCTTGATGAACTTGTCAATATCAAGTCCAAGAACGAGCTCATTGCCGACGTGGTTGCCCTGCTGCAGTCGCCCGTCAAGAACGTTATTTCTCAGCTCCAGTCGGGTGCCAATACCATCACTGGTGTATTGAAAACATTAGAAGAGAAGGCCGAATAGGTTTTCGCAAAACTGGGCCGGACCCCATAAAAAGTCCAAAAAAACAAACAAAATTAATTTAGTAAAAACACATTAAAAACAATAAAGTCATGGCAGACATCAAAGCTATTGCTGAAGAATTAGTAAACTTAACCGTTAAAGAAGTTAAAGAACTCGCTGACGTTCTGAAAGAAGAATATGGTATCGAACCCGCCGCTGCTGCTGTTGCAGTTGCTGCTACTGGTGCTGCTCCCGCAGCTGCCGCTGAGGAAAAGACCTCCTTCGACGTTATCCTGAAGGGTGTTCCCGATGCTACCAAGAAACTGGCCGTTGTGAAGGCTGTGAAGGATCTGGCTAGCCTGGGTCTGAAAGAGTCCAAGGAACTCGTTGACGGTGCTCCTAAGACCGTGAAGGAAGGCGTTAGCAAGGACGAGGCCGACTCTCTGAAGAAGGCTCTCGAAGAGGCTGGTGCTGAAGTCGAGGTTAAATAGTTTGAACCATTCGATTTCTCTGAGGAATAGGGCCTCCGGTGCATCCGGAGTGCCTATTCCTCTTTGCTATGCAACTTTTCTTCTGTGTGAGGACGCAGAGGAATGTTGGGTTCCGACTCTCTATCTCTCGAATTGCCGAGCAGTAGCACTTATGGCATAGAATTAAAACACACTAGTTCATATTAAAAATAAGTCCCTTGGATAACAATCAACCTATTGAAGTAGTAAATTTTGCGTCTGTACACAAGTACGAGTACCCTGACTTCCTTGATATTCAGCTCAAGTCGTTTAGAGATTTTTTCCAGATTGAGACGAATCCCGACAACCGTTTGGAGGAGGGTTTGTATAAGGTATTCAAAGAAAATTTCCCCATATCAGATGCACGTAACAATTTCACGTTAGAGTTTCTTGATTATTTTATCGATCCCCCGCGCTATTCTATTGAAGAATGTATTGAGCGCGGCCTTACCTACAGCGTTCCGCTGAAGGCTAAGCTGAAACTTTCGTGTAATGACCCAGAGAATGAAGATTTTCAGGCCATTGAGCAGCCTGTCTATCTGGGCATGATTCCCTATATGACGCCCAAGGGCACTTTCGTAATCAATGGCGCAGAGCGCGTTGTGGTCTCCCAGCTGCACCGTTCTCCTGGTGTTTTCTTCGGTACTTCATACCACTCCAACGGTACGCAGCTTTATTCGGCCCGTATCATTCCCTTTAAGGGGTCGTGGATGGAGTTCACCACCGATATTAACAACGTCATGTATGCCTATATCGACCGTAAGAAGAAACTCCCCATTACTACCCTGTTGAGAGCCATTGGCTACGAGACCGATAAGGACATTTTGGACATCTTTAACCTGGCTGAAGAGGTGAAGGTGTCTCGTACCAGCCTGAAGAAGGTTTTGGGTAAGCAACTGGCCGCCCGTGTTGTTGACTCGTGGACGGAGGATTTTGTTGACGAGGATACCGGTGAGGTCGTCTCAATGGAACGTACTGATACCGTTATCGAGCGCGATAAGGAGCTTACCGAAGATGATATTGAAAAGATTCTGCAACTCGATGTCAAGTCCATCCTGGTGAAAGTAGAGGATCGCGACGGCATCGACTATTCAGTCATTTATAATACCCTGAAGAAAGATACTTCTAACAACTCGAAAGAGGCTGTTGAATATATCTATCGTCAGCTGCGTAACGCCGAACCCCCAGATGAAGAAACGGCTCGCGGCATTATTGAGAAGCTTTTCTTCTCTGATAAGCGCTATGACCTAGGCGACGTTGGACGTTACCGTATTAATACTAAGTTGGGTTTGGATATTCCTGACACTACCCGTGTCCTCACCCAGACCGACATTACCGAGATTATTAAATATTTGATTCAGCTGATTAACCAGAAGGCTGAGGTGGACGATATTGACCATTTGTCGAACCGCCGTGTCCGCACTTCGGGTGAGCAGCTGTACAATCAGTTTGGCGTGGGTCTAGCTCGTATGGCCCGCACCATTCGCGAGCGTATGAATGTGCGTGATAACGAGGTGTTCACTCCTACCGAACTGATCAACGCTAAGACCCTTTCGTCGGTTATTAACTCGTTCTTCGGCACGAACCAGCTGTCGCAGTTTATGGACCAGACTAACCCGCTGGCCGAGGTGACGCACAAGCGCCGTATTTCGGCTTTGGGTCCTGGCGGTCTGTCGCGTGAACGTGCTGGTTTTGAGGTGCGTGACGTGCACTATACGCATTATGGACGTCTGTGTACTATTGAGACGCCCGAAGGACCTAACATCGGTCTTATCTCTTCGTTGGCTGTCTATGCCCGCATCAACGAGTTGGGCTTCATTGAGACGCCTTATCGCCGCGTGGTCAATGGCCGCGTGATGATGGACGAGGAGCCCGAGTACTACACCGCAGAACGTGAGGAGAACAAGACGGTGGCTCAGGCGACCACTAAGATGGACGAGGAGGGCAACATTATTGAAACCCGCGTCAAGGCCCGTAACCAGGCTGATTTCCCCATCGTGGCTCCAGAGGAGATTGACCTTATGGACTTGGGTTCGAACCAGATTGCTTCGATTGCTGCTTCACTCATTCCTTTCTTGGAGCACGACGATGCTAACCGTGCCCTGATGGGTTCTAACATGATGCGCCAGGCCGTGCCGCTGCTCAATCCCGAGATTCCCATTGTCGGTACGGGCATTGAGAAGTCAGTGGCTGAGGACAGCCGAGTGCTGCTGAACTCGTTAGGCGACGGCGTGGTGGAATATGTCGACTCTACGAAGGTTGTCATCCGCCACAACCGTACCGAGAAGGAGCGTTTGGTTTCCTTTGACGATGATATTCACGAATACAAACTCACCCGCTACCAGCGCACGAACCACTCAACTTCGATTAATCTTCGCCCCATCGTCCGCAAAGGCGATAAGGTGAAGAAGGGCCAGGTGCTCTGTGAGGGTTATGCCACTCAGGGCGGTGAACTGGCTCTGGGCCGCAATATGATGGTTGCCTTCATGCCCTGGAAGGGATATAACTTTGAGGATGCTGTGGTGATTTCTGAGCGCGTGGTGCGCGAGGATATCTTCACTTCTGTTCATGTGGAGGAATATACTTTGGAGGTGCGCGAGACCAAACGTGGTCCCGAGGAACTGACCCGCGATATTCCTAATGTGAGCAGTGATGCCACGAAGGATCTGGATGAGAACGGTATTATCCGTATCGGCGCCGAGGTGAAGGAAGGCGACATCCTTATTGGTAAGATCACCCCGAAGGGTGAGTCCGACCCCACCCCAGAGGAAAAACTGCTTCGTGCTATCTTTGGCGATAAGGCCGGCGACGTGAAGGACGCTTCGCTCAAAGTGCCTCCTTCGGTACGCGGTGTCGTTATCGACAAGAAGCTTTTTGCCAAGATTATCCGAGACCGCAAGCAGCGTGCCCGTGAGAAGGAACTGCTGGCTAAACCTGAGGAAGAATATAATAACGAGCTTAATGAGCTGAAGGAAAAACTGGTGGATCGCCTGCTTATCATCTTGGCTGGTAAGACCTCCAACGGTGTCTATACCAACCACAAGGAGGAGCTTATCCCCAAGAAGGCTAAGTTTACCTCGAAGGCGTTGAAGGCAATCGACTATACCGAGGTCAGTCCGAATAAGTGGACTTCCGATAAGGACACTAACAACCTCATTAAGGACTTGTTGAACAATTATAATATTAAGAATCGTGAGATTAACGGACGTTTCACCCGTAACAAGTTTGCCCTGACGGTTGGTGACGACCTGCCCACTGGAATTGTGCAGATGGCCAAGGTGTACATTGCCATGAAGCGTAAGCTCCGTATCGGTGACAAGATGTCTGGCCGCCACGGTAATAAGGGTATTGTTTCGAAGATTGTACGTGCAGAGGATATGCCTTTCTTGGCCGACGGTACTCCCGTAGACATCGTGCTGAATCCTCTTGGTGTGCCTTCGCGAATGAACTTGGGTCAGATTTACGAGACAGTGCTGGGATGGGCAGGAAAGAAACTTAACAAGCGTTTTAAGACCCCCATCTTCGATGGTGCCACTCTTGAACAGATCAATGGTTATATGCGAGAGGCTGGGCTGCCCGAGAATGGCCGCACATATCTCTATGATGGTGAGACTGGCGACCGTTTCGACCAGCCAGCCACGGTCGGATATATCTATATGCTGAAGCTGCACCACATGATTGACGACAAGATGCATGCCCGTAGCATAGGTCCCTACTCCCTCATAACTCAGCAGCCCCTTGGCGGTAAGGCCAACTTCGGCGGTCAGCGTTTCGGTGAGATGGAGGTATGGGCACTGGAGGCCTTTGGCGCTTCGCACGTGCTGCAGGAGGTTCTCACCGTCAAGTCCGACGACGTCATGGGTCGTGCAAAGGCTTATGAGGCAATCGTTAAAGGCGACAATATGCCTGTTCCAGGCATTCCGGAGTCTTTCAATGTGTTGGTTCACGAGCTCCGCGGCTTAGGCTTAGAGGTAACTTTTGATTAATTCAGAATTAAGTTTTCAGTAACACACTCTGTTCTTAGTTCTTAATTCTTAATTGATAATAATAATAAGATGGCTTTTAAACAAGATTCACAGATAAGGAATGATTTCAATTCGATAACCGTTAGTCTGGCTTCCCCCGAGTCGATTAAGAAGCGCTCGTATGGCGAGGTGACTAAGCCTGAGACTATCAACTATCGTACCTATAAGCCCGAGCGTGACGGTCTATTCTGCGAGAGAATTTTCGGACCCACCCGCGACTGGGAGTGCCACTGCGGCAAATATAAGCGCATCAGATATAAGGGTATTGTCTGCGACCGATGCGGCGTAGAGGTTACCGAGAAGAAGGTACGTCGCGAACGTATGGGTCATATTGAACTCTGCGTCCCAGTGGCTCATATTTGGTTCTTCCGCACCCTTCCCAACAAGATTGGTACCCTGCTGAATATTCCGAGCAAGAAATTGGAGCAGGTTATCTATTATGAGAAGTATATCGTACTTCAAGCTGGTAAGGCTACATTAAATGAGATGCCTGTGCAGAAACTTGACCTCCTGGCTGAGGAAGAGTACTATGCCATTCGTGAAAATCTACCTGAGGGAAACGACCAGTTGGAGGATTCCGATCCCGACAAATTCATCGTTGGAACTGGCTCAGAGGCTCTTTATAAGTTGCTTTGCAACCTTGACCTTGACCAGATTAGTTACGAACTCCGCGACCGTGCCTCGAAAGAAACTTCTAACCAGCGTAAGCAGGAAGCACTGAAACGCCTGAATGTAGTAGAATCATTCCGTGAGAGTCGAAAGAACATGCAGGCTCGCGGTATGGACAACCGCCCTGAGTGGATGATAATGACTATTATCCCGGTTATTCCTCCCGAACTCCGTCCTCTCGTTCCTCTGGATGGCGGCCGTTTCGCTACCTCTGATATTAACGAGCTCTACCGTCGTGTTATCATTCGTAACAACCGTCTAAAGAGATTGTTCGAAATTAAGGCTCCTGAAGTTATCATGCGTAATGAGAAGCGTATGCTGCAAGAGGCAGTCGATTCTCTGTTCGACAACAGCCGCAAGGTTTCTAGCGTTCGTTCGGACAATAACCGCTCCCTCAAGTCCCTCTCAGATTCGCTGAAAGGTAAGCAGGGTCGCTTCCGTCAGAATTTGCTAGGTAAGCGTGTTGACTATTCTGGCCGCTCGGTTATCGTCGTAGGCCCCGAGCTGAAGATGCACGAGTGCGGCCTGCCTAAGGACATGGCCAGCGAGCTTTTTAAACCGTTTATTATCCGCAAACTCCTTGAGCGTGGTTTGGTAAAGACTGTAAAATCGGCCAAACGCGTTGTCGACCGTAAAGACCCCGTCGTTTGGGAAATTCTCGAAAATATTCTGAAGGGTCACCCCATACTGCTCAACCGTGCACCAACCCTGCACCGTTTGGGTATTCAGGCATTCCAGCCTAAGTTGGTTGAGGGAAAGGCAATCCGCCTCCACCCACTGGTTTGTACCGGTTTTAATGCCGACTTTGACGGTGACCAAATGGCAGTCCATGTTCCTCTAGGCAACGCAGCTGTCCTTGAGGCACAGATCCTTATGCTCTCTACCCACAATATTCTTAACCCTGCCAATGGCGCTCCTATCGCTGTGCCTTCTCAGGACATGGTGCTGGGTCTGTATTACATGACCAAGCCCCGCTATTCCACTGCTACAGAACCTGTGAAGGGTGAGGGCTATCGTTTCTACTCTGCAGAAGAGGTGATTATTGCCTATAACGAGAAACGAGTGTCCCTCAATGCTTGTATTAGTTGCCGAATCGACAATCAGGGTCGCGATGAATATGACTATATCAAGACCGATAAGACCTTCATGGAGGTCATTAAGGACAAGGAGGGCAACCTGCTTACCGACCGCGATTGCGCCAATGCCGAAGAGGTGGCTGAACGCAGCCGCACGGAGTATGAAATCCGACGTGATGGTGAAGGTAACCCCATTCTTGATGCTAACGGACACTATATTAAAACCGACCGAATCCGCACCACGGTGGGTCGTGTGATATTCAACGAGGTGGTTCCACAGGTTTATGGCTATGTCAACCAGGTGTTGGGCAAGAAGTCGCTGCGTAACATTATCGGTGACCTCTTCACTACTTGTGGCAATGCCGTTACCGCTATTTTCCTCGACGATATTAAGCACATGGGATACCGTCAGGCATTTCGTGGCGGCCTTTCGTTCAACCTTGGCGACGTGCTGATTCCTCCTCAGAAGGAAGAGCTTATCTCCAAAGCGAACGAAGAGGTTGAAGAGGTGCTCGGCCAATATGCCATGGGTCTGATTACCAATAATGAACGTTATAACCACGTTATTGATATTTGGACGAATACTAATAATCGCCTCACCGAGACCCTCATGCGCCAATTGAAGGCCGATAACCAGGGTTTCAACCCCATCTTTATGATGTACGATTCTGGTGCTCGTGGTAGTAAGGAACAGATTCGTCAGCTCTCCGGTATGCGCGGACTGATGGCTAAGCCTCAGAAAGCAGGTGCTGCTGGTAACGAAATTATTGAGAACCCCATTCTCTCTAACTTTAAAGAAGGCCTTTCGGTGTTGGAGTACTTCATTTCTACTCACGGCGCCCGTAAGGGTCTTGCCGATACCGCTCTGAAAACGGCTGACGCTGGTTACCTTACCCGTCGTTTGGTTGATGTGGCGCATGATGTCATCATCACTACTGAGGACTGTGGCACCCTCCGCGGTCTTCCTACAACGGCATTGAAAAAAGGCGATGATGTAGTAGTCACCTTGGCTCAGAAGATACTGGGCCGTACTTCTGTCCACGACATTTATCATCCTCATACAGGTGAACTTATTGCTCATGCTGGCGAAGAACTCACCGAAGAAATATGCAAGGCTATTGAGGATTCTCCCATCGAGGAGGTCGAGATTCGCTCCGTTCTCACCTGCGAGGCTAAACATGGTGTGTGCGCCAAGTGCTACGGCCGTAACCTTGCAACAGGCAAAATGGTTCAGAAGGGTGAGTCTGTCGGCGTTATTGCAGCTCAGGCTATTGGTGAGCCCGGTACTCAGCTTACCCTCCGTACATTCCACGTTGGTGGTGTGGCCGGTGGCAATATTGGTACTAATAATAGTATTGTGGCCAAGTATGAGGGTCGCCTCGAGATTGACGAACTCCGTGCTATACCCTATACCGACAACGATGGTAGCAGCTACCATATTGTTATGGGTCGTTCCGCGGAGATGCGCATCGTAGACGAGAATACTCAGGTTACCCTTTCCACTGCTCTGTTACCCTATGGATCCCATTTGTTCAAAATGCCCGGCGAGCACGTGGCTAAAAATGACAATATTGCTGAATGGGATCCCTACAACGCAGTCATTATGTCGGATGTTGCCGGTCGCGTCAATTTCGAAAACGTTATTGAGAATGTCACCTTCCGTGTCGAGTCTGACTCTCAGACCGGTCTTCAAGATAAGGTGGTTATAGAGTCCCGTCAGCGTACTAAGAACCCAACCCTGAATATTGTAGATGATGAAGGCAATGTCCTCAAGGTTTACGACTTGCCTGTAAGCGCCCACATCGGTGTCGAACAGGGGCAGCAGTTGAAAGCCGGTGACGTAATGGTAAAAATCCCGCGTAGTTTCGGTAAGGCTGGTGATATCACGGGTGGTCTGCCTCGTGTTACTGAGCTCTTCGAGGCCCGTAACCCCTCCGACCCTGCCATCGTGGCCGAAATTGACGGTATTGTTTCTATCGAGAAAAAGCTCAAACGAAACAACCGTCAGGTCACCATCACTAGCAAAACTGGCGAGCAACGTTCCTATCTGATTCCTACCTCGAAACAGATTCTGGCTCAGGACAGCGACTATGTGAAAGCAGGTACCCCACTTTCAGACGGTGCTATCACTCCTGCCGACATTCTCGCTATCAAGGGTCCAATGAAGGTTCAAGAATATATTGTCAACGAGGTTCAGGAAGTTTATCGTCTTCAGGGCGTTACCATTAACGATAAGCACTTTGAAGTTATTGTCCGCCAGATGATGCGAAAAGTGCAGATTGAAGACCCCGGCGATACTCGTTACCTCGAAGGTGAGCTTGTCAACAAAATTGATTTCCATGAGACGAACGATGCCATCTTTGGCATGAAGGTTGTGGAAGATAGTGGCGATAGCGAGAACCTGCGCAATGGTCAGATTATCACTGCCCGACAGCTGCGTGACGAAAATTCTCTCTTGCGTCGTCAGGACAAGACTCTTGTTACAGCCCGCGATGCCAAACCGGCAACCTCCAAACAAATTCTTCAGGGTATCACCCGTGCATCATTGCAGACCAAGAGCTTTATTTCGGCTGCATCCTTCCAGGAAACAACCAAGGTGCTTACTGAGGCTGCAATCAATGCCCGTCGCGACTTCCTGGAGGGCATGAAGGAAAACGTTATCGTCGGCCACTTGATTCCTGCTGGTACCGGCTTGCGCGAATATGAGAATCTTGTCGTTGGCAATATCAACGAATTGGAAAATGCTAACAAATAATTCTTAGAATTCCTTATCTATGGCTAACAATAATAAACAGGATATTAAACTCAACATTGAACCTGAAGTGGCGAAAGGAATGTATAGTAATCTTGCTGTCATATCCCACACCCCAGCCGAAATCGTTCTCGACTTCGCTCAGATGCTTCCCGGCTCAAATGATGCCCATATCCGTTCCCGCGTCATCATGAATCCCATTCATGCTAAGCGGCTACTCAATGCTCTGGCTGATAATATCCAGAAGTACGAGCACAATTTTGGCACCATTACTGAGCCCCGCGCACCTGTCCCAGAGGGCGATACTGTCCCCTATGACATCCTAGGTAAAGCTTAATAATACACCTTATTCTTTTCCCCAACAATCGCAAACGTGATTGTTGGGGAAAGTATTTACAGCATAACGGATTAAAAGTGTCTTTCTTTCAGGGGGATGAGCAGATTGTCGCCCATATTTATATGACTTTGATAGCAGAATATAAGATAATACAATGCAGTAATAAAGACCAAAATGCTGTTTAATTCGATAGAATATGCCATCTTTCTGCCAATAGTGTTCATACTCTATTGGCTTTTTGCTAAACAATATAAAATTCAAAATGCATTAATAGTTGTCGCGAGTTATATATTTTACGGGTGGTGGGATTGGCGATTTCTATTATTGATAGCTTTCACAACAATTTGTAGTTGGGGTAGTGGAGTCTTGATTAAAAAATCGAGTAAACCAAAATATTGGCTGGTGGCTAATATTGTTGTTAACCTATTGATATTATTTTTCTTCAAATATTATAATTTTTTTGTAACATCTTTTGCAGAATTATTCCATTTACAAGATGATAAGTTATTACTGAACATTATTCTCCCTGTCGGTATTAGTTTTTACACCTTTCAAGCGTTAAGTTATAGTATAGATGTCTACCGTCATAAGATTAATGCCACCGAAGATGTTGTCGCCTTTTTTGCCTATGTTGCTTTCTTTCCACAGTTAGTTGCAGGACCTATAGAACGAGCCACTAATCTTCTGCCCCAATTTCAACGACAGCGCAGTTTTGATAGAGATGAAGCATTTGATGGAGTTCGTCGCATTTTGTGGGGGATGTTCAAAAAAGTTGTTGTCGCCGACAATTGCGCCATATATGTTGATTCAGTTTGGCCAACATGTGAATATCAAAATGGCAGTACCCTCATATTGGCATTAGTTTTATTCGCTTTTCAAATATATTGTGATTTTTCAGGATACAGCGATGTAGCAATAGGTAGTGCTCGACTATTTGGCATCCGCCTTAGAGATAATTTCCTTATACCTTATTTCTCGCGGTCGGTAGCTGAGGTATGGAAACGTTGGCATATATCGCTTAATACATGGTTCGTTGATTATGTTTATGTCCCATTAGGTGGTAGTCGTTGTGGGCAGTTGAGAACTATAGTGAATACCTTAGTGATATTTTTGTTAAGTGGATTGTGGCATGGTGCTAATTGGACTTTTGTTTTATGGGGATTATACAATGCTATTTTGTTTATTCCGCTTATCCTAATGAGGAGAACTAAAAAATACCAAGGAGTGCCTCAATTGAAAGAAATACCTCAAATTATTTTTACATTTTGTATTTTTGTGTTTGGATGGATATTCTTCAGGTCTCCAGATATTGAAGGTGTTTTAGACTTTTTTACTGCCTTATTTACACATCCATTTGCATCGCCAATGATGATTGTTGGACTCAAACGCACCATAACTTTTGTGGCGATTCTTGTTATAGTGGAGTGGTTAATGCGTAGAAGGAAACACACATTGGATATAGCAGGTCTCCCGATAATCCTCCGTTACTTGATTTATTACACTATCATTTTAATAATAATGGAATTTGGGGCTCACAGCCAATCGTTTATATATTTTCAATTTTAAACAGCCATGAAACGTTTTGCAGTTACAATTATCTGCTTTCTTGGTATACCGGTGTTGTTGCTAGTATTGGTCTTTTGCGTAACCGATCCGTATCGCACCCTTCATAAATTTGATCCTATCGATGTTTGTGATGGCATATTAAGAGAATATGAATCAACAGAATTATTCCTTCGAAATAATCAGGAACAGCATTATAATGCATTTTTTTTTGCAAGTTCAAAGGCTAATGCAATTTCCACATATCTTTGGAAGAACTTAATAGGTGAGGATGTACGTCCTTTCCTATTCCAGGCATGGTCTGAAGATGTTGAAGGGATTTGGCAAAAGGTTAAATTTGTTGACCGTATGGGGAATGAGATGGAATATGTTTTGTTACTACTCGATCCAACCTCATTCCCACCCACTATCGACAGGAGCAGTATCGTTCATTTACGGCATCCACTTCTCTCTGGTCAATCTCGCTTGGAATTTGAGTTAGATGTTTTTAAAAATTTTATTCAAAAACCTTCAGAATGGGTACGCTCAATTCGGGAATATTGTAATAGAGAAAAACGTCCGCTAACATGTGATACTATTACAAATGATGTAAGTTCTGATTATGCTGAGATTTGGGATAGCGACCTGAAGCAAGATAGCCTAAATCACTGTGCCCGATTAGTTCGTGAGAATTTTATAGAGAATGCCAATCATTTAGATGATAGAAATATACATGTAGGGGATCCAAGAATTACCGAAAAATATGAATCGTATCTTCGTCAAATAAAATCGATACTCGATGCTCACCATACTCATTATAAAATTCTGATAACTCCATCTTACATCTATAAAAATGATTTATTTAATCCGAAAGATTTAAACCTTCTGAATGCTATTTTTGGAAGCAATAATGTATATAATTATCTGCAGAAGAATGAGTTTACAACAGATTATAATTATTATTCAGATCCAGATCACCCTGGTTTGTTGGCTGGTACGCTAATTCTTAAAGATATTTATTCTATCAATGATTCCCTGAGAGAGTAGTACATATCCATATGAGTAAAATAATGAATACATGGTTTTTTAGTACTATCCACGTTTCTCAAATGTTCTATTATAAGAAATGGTAAGAAGGATAAGTGAGGTGGGTGCGAGTTTTCTACTCTCTAAGTATTTCGATCTTGCCGGAATCAGAAAGTTTTACGATCCGACTACTTGCCTGTTTTGAGTGAATAAAGCTATCATCGTTGGGTAATGCATAGTCAACACGTTCCATTACGGCAGCTGCTATCTCATCGTAGCAGGCTGGAGAAGGACTTCCAGAAAGGTTGGCGGAAGTGCTTACAATAGGATGCCCTAATTTGGTTAGCAAGGTCTGACAGAAATCGAAACGAGGTATCCTCACCCCGATGGTGCCATCTGCTGCTGGCAAATTATCTGCTAGTTCTATTGTTAGCATTTTTTTCTGCAGAATCACCGTGGTGGGGCGATTGCTACAGAGCAATATTTTTCTTGCCTCGTAAGGAAGAGTAGGAGATAGCATTCCTTCGTTGGCTAAGACGAGCATGGATTTGCTGTGGTCTCGTTCTTTTATGGAGTAGATGCGATCAACTGCCTCGCGACAACATGCGTCACATCCAATCCCCCATATTGTGTCGGTTGGATACAGCAGGGTTCCGCCCAGTTTTAATGTCTCCAAAGCCTTATCTAATAAATCGCTCCGCATTTTGTCAAATGGTTAAAAAACAATGCAAAGATACGATTTATTCAGAAATTTTCGTATCTTTGCAAGATAAAAAAACAAAAAGAGATTTAAATAAAAAAACTTAATATATTATAAACTAAAAAATTACAATTATGAATGGACATCCAAAAGGTCTAATCGCTGCGGCGTTGAGTAATATGGGTGAGCGTTTTGGCTACTATATTATGAACGCTGTGCTGGTATTGTTCCTTTGCTCCAAATTCGGCCTAGCCGAGGAGAAGGCAACATTAATTTACTCCATTTTCTACATGGGCATTTACATCCTGAGTCTTGTAGGTGGTATTATCGCAGACCGTACTCAGAACTACAAGGGCACTATTCAGGCCGGTTTATTGGTGATGGCGTCAGGATATGTCATCCTGTCCATCCCCATCCTTGCAACCTCCTCCAACATCGGCTGGTTGCTCCCTCTCACCTGCGTGGCTCTATTTTTAATTGCTTTCGGTAATGGCCTCTTCAAAGGTAACCTTCAAGCCATTGTCGGTCAGATGTACGACAACTTCGAGGCCGAAGCTGCAAAAGAAGGTCCCGAAGCGCTCCGTGTGGCCAAGGGGAAACGCGATAGTGGTTTCCAAATTTTCTACATGTTCATTAATGTAGGCGGACTTATTGCTCCTTTTGTTGCCCCCTTGCTCCGCAGCTGGTGGCTCGGACAGAATGGTTTCGAATACAATGCCGACCTCCCTGCCCTCTGCCATGGCTTCATTGCCGAGGGTGCTGCTTTGGGCGCCGACGCAATCACCAAAATGACCGAACTCTTCGCTTCCATGAACGTGCAACTTCCCGCTGACACAGTCGCCGCTCAAGGAATTTGCCAGGACTACCTCAACGTCTTCAACACGGGTGTCCACTACTCCTTCATCGCTTCCGTCTGCGCTATGCTCATATCCCTCACCATCTTCCTCTGCACCAAGAGAAAATTCCCCACTCCTGCCAAGAAAGCCACTGTTTCCAATGTCGAGTATACTGCTGAAGAAAAGCAGGCTATGGCCAAAGAACTCAAACAACGTCTCTATGCAATGTTTGCCGTCCTTATCATCGCCGTCTTCTTCTGGTTCTCCTTCCATCAGAATGGTACTTCCATGTCTCTCTTTGCTCGTGACTTTGTCAACACCTCTGTGCTTCCTCCCGAGGTATGGCAGGCTGTCAACCCATTCTTTGTCATTGTCCTTACATTCCCCATCATGTGGTTCTTCGAGGGGCTTACCCGTCGTGGCAAAGCCATTTCCACTCCTAAGAAGATAGCCATTGGTATGGCCATTGCAGGCTGTGCCTATCTCTTTATGACCATCTTCTCCAAAATCAATGCTTACCCCTCAGCTACCGACTTCCGTGCACTTCCTGTCGAAGAGGCAGCTGCAATGAAGGCTGGTGCTTGGGTGCTCATTGTATACTATTTCTTTATGACCGTTGCCGAGTTGTTTATCAGCCCACTGGGTCTGAGTTTCATTTCCAAGGTCGCTCCCAAAAACCTCCTCGGTCTCTGCCAGGGCCTCTGGCTTGGTGCCACGGCCGTAGGTAATGGTTTCCTCTGGATAGGACCTCTGCTGTACAACAAATTCCCCATCTGGACTGCTTGGATCGTCTTCATGAGCGTCTGCTTCCTCTCCATGATTGTCATGTTCTGCATGGTCAAATGGCTGGAGCGCGTCACAGGCGAAACCAATGTCCCAGTCGAAACAGAAGAGGCTAAATAACCATCAGCCTTATTCGATACCACAAAAAGAGAGCCGGCCCCTTTGGAGCCGGCTCTCTTTTTGTGGTATCGGAAAGAAACTATTTTTTAGCTAAGAAGTCTCTCGCAGTGGCAATCAAGGCGTCATCGCAATCTAGCATCTCGGCAATTCGCAAAGCTTCGTGAGGCACCTCATCACTTTCATCTGGTACCAAGCTGTAGTCGATAAATAAGTTAATATTATGAGCCGATAGTGGCATGTCCACCATGGTATCCACAAACCCCTTCACCCTTAATCGGCGACAATTGAGACCAAGCTGGCTGTAGTGTGTAGTAATCATCGTAGTACTGTCACGACCTTCCATCAAGGTGGCTATACTTTGCACCAAAGCCTTACCCTCAATAGGGTTAGTCGTCCTGGCGGGTTCGTCAATCAAAACCAGTAGGTGCTCCGACTTGCTGCGTTTGATTACGTCGCTCACCCGGGTGATTTCAGAAGCATAACTACTTAGGCCGTTCATCTCATTCTGCTCGTCTCCTATGCAGAAAACCACATCGTCAACAGGTTCCAGGTGAGCCTTCACGGCTGGTACAGGGAATCCGAATTGATACATCAATTGTGCCACTCCCACGCTCTTTAGAAGCACCGTCTTGCCTGCCATATTAGCACCCGTGACGAATGTCACACCTTGGGTCAGCTCTATGTCAATAGGCTGGTATCTCAAGTGGTGTTTTTCATTATGGTCGCGTAGCCGTGGGTTGAACAGTCCATGCAAATAGACTTTGCCTTCCTCCTCCTCAGGACGTACCAAACCCCATTCGCGGGCCAAGTCGGCACGAGCCATTGCGAAATCGGTATAGGCCATCAACTCCAGAGCAGTAGACAATGCCTCAGCATAGGGTTGCAGCAAATCGCACAGACGGATTTGTACTTGCAGCTGAATTTCGTTTTGTGCGGCTATCAACTCGCTCATCTTCACATCGTCAGCTCCTTTCATCTGTTTGCGCAAGGGGCCTAAACGAATGTCGTAGCTGTCGTAAATATAGAAACTGGTAATACCAGTCTTATCTGGGTCTAGGAGGTCGAAGACTGGCTGAAGGTCGGGAATGGGTATCAACACATCCAACCCCATCTCGGCCAACGCCTTTCGGGCATGGCCGCTGATATAGGCCAGATTCTTAATCTCAAATAGTTCCACCTCCTCCAGCACCGTGTGTGCCGCCAGGCTCTTCAGAGTGGTGTGCAAGTCATGCAGCTGCATTAACTGGTGTCGTAGCAGCGTAATGGGCTTAATCATTGTCGGGTCGGCCCAGCGTTCTTGCAATAGGGCAACTATTTGTTGCTCTTTCCTCAATTGAGCAGGATCGGTCAGGAGGGGCTGCTCCAGCATGCGCCGTCTTCCAGCAGCCGACATAAGCTCCATACTCTCCGTCACGTACAGTAATGCAGGAACTTCCTTAGTCTTATTTTGCATTATTATGCCCATTACAACCTCCCCCCTCTTTTGACATTTCTTTTTTCCATTTTAAAAAGCATTCTTTCAATAAAATAAACAATACCATAGGCCCACTTATGCCGCCGAATCCGCTGCATCATCCTAATATCGATGCCGTATTTGTCGTAGTCGGCCAATATGGTGGCTGGGAGGGTCTTCTCTAGCACATGGCGACGTTCAGACTGGATGATATTCCGGCTCTTGTCTCCGCTTTCGCTCACACCGGTCATATCAAAGAAGATAGTGTCGATATTGCAATGCTTGGCGGTTTCTCCTTGTAGTGCTAGTACAGTCATCAGCCATGCCCAGTCAGAGCATATTTTCATCTCCTCATCAAAGTATCCATATTGCTCGAACAGGCTTCTACGAATCAGCGTCCCATCGGGATTCAAAGTACCGTCATAAAAACTGAAGAAAGTAATATTCCCTCCCAACTGTTGGTCTCTCAAAACTTTTCCGTCCGGCCATATTTTAATAATATTGCCATAAAGAACCGATGGGTAATGTTCTAATTCCAAGGATTTCAACAAACCATCTACCACAAGTGAGTCTGTCAGGTAGTCACCCGAATTCAAAAGCATAATGTACTCCCCTGACGACATCCTTATGCCTTTGTTCATTCCGTTGTATATTCCGTTGTCCCTCTCCGATACCCACACTATCTCGCGTTGGGATGCGTATTTCTTAATCACTTCAACACTCTCGTCGCTACTTCCTCCGTCCACAACAACATACTCAAATTCCTGCGTATTCTGACTTATCACGCTCCTCATGGTCTTTTCCAGTCCTGAAGCGTTATTCCGGTTGATTGTTATTATCGACAATTTCATAATCGTACTATTGTTCATCTTTTGTAATAATGCGGCCCAACCGGTCTGATGAAACAAACTCAACATCGGGCCACCTTTTCACAATCTCCTTAAGCAGTCGACCCAGTTCAGGAAGATTTCGATCGCTGTTGCCCTTGTCGATGGAACCTATGTAGTTCACGCGGTGCGAGCAAATGTTCGCTGCCTTGCCCCAGCGGAAAGCCAGGGCTATTCGGTGTAAGCAGTCGTCCACAAAGTCAAAGTTGGCTTTTGTCGAAGGCTCGAAATAGCAGTTGCGCATCAGACGTACCAGGCCGGCCTTGGTTCTGGTACCTTGAAACCCCCTCCATACATATTTTACTGTAGTGTCGTCGTCTAAAGGTATTTTTTGGCATACCGTACCTTGAATATATTTAACGCTGAGCTTCGACAGAGAGGTTTCTATCTTAGGGCTCCACTCGTAGGTTGTGGCAATAAACGACTCTGAGCGATAGCCAAAAATACGCTCAAACAGAGCCATCCCTTCTTCCAATAGCATGTCGTAGTAGGCAATGTCTTTGTCAAGCCCAGAGTTAAATGCCCCCATGTAGTATTCTTTAATCGATTCGTCTACTTGTTGTGTCAAACCGAAAGTGCCCAGATCAAATGCGGTTTTCGTCACAGATTCACCCTGTTGTAGCACCCGGAGCCATTTCCTCACATTCAGGTGTTCGCGCCCATGTAGCTGGGGTCGAAGCAGTCCTGCGGCCATTCCTTCCTGCCACATTTCATGTGTTTTCGTGTGGTTGGGATAGCGGTGATAGGTTTCGGTGAAAGGCTCGTAGTGATACTCCTTAAAGCCAGATGCTTTTATCTTGTCAAACACAGGATTGGCCATAACCGTGTTGGTAGTCATCACCGCAGGGTGGCCGGCACTGTCCTTCACAGAGGAAAGAACTTCGCAGAGGTCGCTCAGCTCTTTACGGCTTTCCAAGCAGTCATATTTGCAGTAAGGATCCCGGTCCACCCGAATACCTTTTCGCAAAAATTCCTCATAAACAGCCCTTGAGGGCATCCGAATACTGCCCCAATCGTCTGATTCAATCACCACTAGGTGCCTTCGGGTGTGCCATCCTGGAATGTTATATAGTTCTTTTCTCGTCAGCATATTATATCAAATAATCAGAGCGGAAACGAATATGCCTCCCGCCCCGATTTAGTTTGCAAATTTACATAAAAAAACTGGATTATAATGCTGGCTGCTTAAAATATTTCGCCCCAGGGCTTCAACTGTGCTCCTTTCAGGCCTCACTATCCCCACCGAGTCTTCGCTATTTGTTTTTGTTTTTATTTGTGTTTAGTTTGTATTTCATTTGTGTTCGATAAATAAAATGCAAATTAAATACAAACTAAATGCAAACTAAATGGCGAAGGAAGAGTGAGGTTTCGGTGGGCGAAGATGGGCGAGGCCGTGAGGGGTTGAGAAGGTCTTGGCGGAGCAAGAAAAATCTTGGTTTTAGGTGGTGGCGGTGGTCGGCATGGGCATTGGCCGCATCGTCGGGGTGGCCATTATCCTCCGTTTGAAAAAAAAGTCGTATCTTTGCACAATCAATCGTTGGTTCATCTTCGCTTTGAAGTAATCATGGTTGATGAATAATAAATAGCGTAGCAACGTATTGGTTATATGAAGATTCTCCATACAAGTGACTGGCATCTCGGTCACCAATTCTATAAGTACGAGCGCGACGAGGAGTTCCAGTATGCCCTTCGACAGATTGTGGACATTGTCAGTCGAGAGAAACCGGATGCTTTTGTGCTTTCGGGCGATGTGTTTGATAGTCCCACCCCCTCCACCGTAGCACAAAGATGCTTCACGCAGGCCCTCCTGGCCGCGCGGCAGGCGTGCCCGGCAATGGCCATCATTGTCATTGCCGGCAACCACGACGGTAAGTCCTTTCTTAACGTCAACCGAGAGTTGTGGGCCTTGGCCGATGTCCATATCGTAGGGCTCCTTAGCCGCAGCGATGTCGGTGAAGAGGAACTCGGCCGGCTGGCCTCAGATGTGGAGGTGCTAAGGCGCAAGTTCGACCTTGACTCTCAGATAGTCCGTGTTGGCGATAAGGGCATTGTGGTGGCCGTACCCCATCTTTACGATATGGCCTATCCCTATCTTTTAAATCCCGAAGCCCCAGCCGGGCAGCGTCGCAAGCAGTATTTCTGTTCACTTATGGAATATGTCGACAGCCAAAACCCGGCACGTCTTCCAGTTGTACTGATGGCCCATCTGGCAATTAGTTCTAGCGACCTCTCTTGGCATGACTTTGGCATGGTAGGCGGGTTGGCCACCACCCCACAGAGCGATTTTGGCACCCAATACGACTACCTGGCGCTTGGCCATATTCATAAGCCCCAAAACATAGTATCAGACGGCCGCCTTGCCCGCTATGCAGGCAGTATAATCCCAATATCGTTCAGTGAGGAGTTGCCCCATTCGGTATCCATAGTAAATGTAAAGGCCGGCGCCACCACAGCCGATGATGTCGCCGAGGTGGTTATCGACCCGCTCTATTCGTTGCTCACACTCCCGGCCATCCCGCTCCCATTTGACCAGGCGTTACAGAGTCTTGATGTGGTCGAGCCCGACCGCAAGTGCTACCTTAGGCTTCATGTGGTGGTCGACGGCGAAAACCCGCTGCCGCCCGATGCGCTAGTGCAGGTTCGCAATTGTCTCAAAGGCAAGATGGCGCGCTTCTGCGAGTTTAAGATAGAGACGCCCCCTGAGTTGGCCAAGGAGGGGCAGTCGGTCATTGCCGACCCATCGCAACTTAGAGGCATGACACCTCTGCAGGTGGCCGAATATGCCAGCCCTACTCCCCTCCCAATGGATTACCGCGACATGTTTGCCCAGGTCGAGAACTTTATGGAACAAAAGAAAGAACGAGACGGGGAATAGTCTAATACCTTTTTGCTTTATGATTCTTAAGAAAATAACTATTGAGAATATTGCATCTATTGAGAAAGCCGTCATAGACTTTGCACAGCCTCCGCTGAAGGATGCCGACCTTTTTCTGATACATGGAGAGACCGGTTCGGGCAAGACTACCATAATAGATGCTGTCTGCCTGGCCCTCTTTGACAATACCCCGAGGCTGAAATCGGCACCCAATAACCGCCTGAATTTTGGCACATACACGCTCACCTCGCGTGACACGGCCAATATGCTCCGGCATGGAGCGCTTGATGCCAAGTCCGAGTTGGAGTTTGAGGGAAATGACGGGAAAGAGTATACTGCCACCTGGACAGCCCATTCTACCAAAACCCGTAGCAGTATCAGTACGGACCATCTGCTGTTCCACAAGGGCAGTCAGATTGCCCGGGGAATGCAGGTTAACAATATGATTCATGGGACGATATTGGGCATGACCTTTGACGATTTCTGCCGCACGGCCGTGCTTGCCCAGGGTGAGTTTACCAAATTCCTCAAAAGCGACGACAATGAGAAGTCGGCCATACTGGAGAAACTGACCGCGACAGAACATTTCTCGGAGGTGGGGCGGACGATATATAAGATGTGGAAGGAGAAGGATGATGCCTATAAGGGGCTTAAGGCCCAGTTGGAGGGGATAGAACTCCTTTCCACTGAAGACATTCAGTCCATCGAAAGTTCCATAAAGGAGGTTCAGGGTCAGGTGGGTGCATTAGAGAAGGAGCTTGACAGGCTTTTGGCCCAGAGGAGATGGCTACAAGAAAATGAGCGTCTCTCGAAGGCATACGCCGAGGCGCTGAAGGCGTATAATGCTGCCAAGGAATTGTGCGAGACTGACGAGTACGTTTCCGAAACAAGGATGATAGCAGACCACCGGGTTTCGCAACAGGCAATGAGGTGTTTGGAAAATCTGCGTTCTAACGAGTCTAAAATCAGTCAGGCCGTCGAGCAAGAGCGACAATTGGCCGTCTGTTTTGGTCAGGCCTCAGCCGGTTTGGATTATCTGTATGGGATGCTAAGGCAAAAGACAGACGAGTTGAAGGTGCTTGAGACAAAGATCACCAGCCAGCAGCCTCATAAGGATATGTTTGAGAAAGCCGGGGCTATTGTCACAAACTTGCAACATGCCCGCCAAATGGCTAAAGATGCAGCCGGTGAAAGGAGCAAGGCCGACGGCCTTGGAAAGAAGATTGCCGGGCTGGAGAAATGTTGGCAGGATGCGGTTGATGCTCAGGGTAAAGCCAAATTGGCAGTCGAAGAAAAGATAAGGGAGGTGGAAGATGTGCAGAAGAAGGTGGACGAACTCAATGGCAAGGGTATTACCGAGCGGAACCAAAACCTGCAAAAGCAGAGCCAAGACTTGCATGAGGCAGCCTTGGCTCTGCAGAATTTCATTGATTCGATGGAGAAGTATGAAGAGGCGGTGAGAAGGATAGCAGACTTGCAGAAAGAAATAACGGAAAGCATTCCGAAGCTAGAAAAGTTGGGGATGGCAAAGGAGGAAGCATCAGAAGCATACAAGCGGGCCGAAGAGGTTTACCGCAGTATCAGCCTTGCTTCGGAGAAATGGGCTGTGGAGGCAAGGGCAATTTTGAATGATGGCGACAAGTGCCCCGTGTGCGGCAATACCTTTAATGCTGCCCACTTCGATGAGGTTGTGACCCGGGTCAAGGAGGAGGAATCCAAGCGCCTACAAGATGCCAAGAAGGCTAAGGAAGATGCCGAGAAGGAATATAATTTGCTGAATGCTGGTTTGTCGCAAAAAAATAGAGAGAAAGATGAATTGACCCAAAAGGATTTGGTAGAGAGACAGTCTTCCCTTCATGAAGTCTTTGAAAAAGCGACTGCTGTCTGCCAAAAAGCAGGCATCAGGCTTTCGGACCAGTCGCGCCAAGCGTATGAGCAGGCCGTTTCCGAGGGTAAGAGGTTGCGGACGAAACTGGACGGTGAGATAGAAGAGAATAATAGGGCGCTGGACAATCTGAAGAGCCTCAATGGTTCGCTGGCAAGTCTGAATGCGCAGCTTTCGCAGCTCAAGGATGACTCTGCAAAGGCCGCAGAGGCGGTTGCGGGAGCAAAGAACGATTTGGCGGGTTGCCGCAAAGATATTGAAATCGCTCAGAATAATGCGCAAAAGTATGCTCAGCAGTCGCGAGAAGCAGTTGATGAAGCCAACGGGCTGATTACTTGGCCTAATTGGGGTGAAGAATGGAGCAGAAACCAGACCGGATTTGAGGAGCGATTGAAGGCTGCGGCTGCTGACTATTCCGAAGCGAAGACCCTACAGGCACGTCTCAACCCACAGGTGGCTCAGCTGGGTGCGCAACTTCAAGGTTATAATGGGCAGAGAGAAGAATTGGCTAAGGCATGGCCCACATGGGTGGCATTTCCGTCCAATCGCCAGTTTGCTGACGGACAGGCAAGACAGTGGAATGAGCTGACCACCCAGGCTGCCGCTGCCAGGCAGGAAAAGGCAACCGCAGAGGCTGCTGTAGCCGATTGTAGGAAAGAGCTATCACTCTTCTTTGGCGACCACCCGTCGATAGACCGGCACCGGCTTGAACTGTTGGTCGGATTCGATGTACAGGCCGTTATGAAGAAGCACGAGAAGCGGGACGGTGACCTGAAGGAGTTGGAGGGAGCTTTGAGGACTGTAGGTCAGAACTGCGAGAAACATTTGGCGCTAAAACCAGCCGAGATTACTGTCCAGACGGATGAGGCTCGACTGGCACAGGAGATTGACGAGCTGACCAAGAGGAGGGATGAACTGTCACAAAACATAGGGGCTGAGAGGCAAAAGTTGGATGCAGACGGTAAGAAGCGAGAGACTTATGGCAAGAAACAGGCCGATTTGGCTGCCCAAAAGTTGGTTTTGGACAAATGGACATCGTTCAACTCGAATTATGGCGATGTGAATGGAACAAAGTTCCGCCGTCTGGCGCAACAACTTATTTTCGACCGTCTGTTACAGATGGCCAATCAGCATCTTTCTCGTCTTACGGCACGATACTCTCTGAAAACTATTCCTGGCACACTGACCATAAGCCTTTGCGACCAGTTCACACCAGGTTTTAACTCCTCGGTGCATAACCTTTCGGGTGGGGAGTCATTTATGGTATCGCTTTCCTTGGCATTGGCTCTTAGCAGTATGGGGCGAGAAGGCATTTCGATGGATACTCTTTTCATTGACGAGGGCTTTGGAACACTCTCGACGGAAAACCAGGTGCGGGTGATGGATCTTCTTCAGACCCTTCAAAGGACTCAAGGCAAGAGAGTTGGTATAATAAGTCATGTGCCATATCTGCTGGAACGTATACCGATTCAAATTCAAGTGTCCCGTCTGAGGGATGACAATACTAAAAGTTCAGTACGGGTTCTCACCACCACAACATAAGCGGATGGAATGATATGAAATGTTCCATGAGAGAGTGTCGGAAAAGGATTTGCGACGGGGGTAGGATGAAAAAAAGCAGAACCGATAAGTTCTGCTTAGCAAGTAATACTTGCGGAAAGGAAGGAACTGTGTTCAGACTTATCACATTACTTTTGCAATTGTATGTATCAACTATTTCTTATTGCAAATAATTGAATCCTTGCAAAATACATTATCTCATTCTGCAAGGGGACTCAGTGCATTGTCTGGCGTAGAATAGTCTTCTTATCGTCACGGTGCATTTTTTTGAGGCTAAAAATGCACCGTTTTATTTCAAATCCTAAATCAAGTCGGAACAGGACTTCATTAATTATGCGTTGTTATTCATTATTGGTTGATATTGTTTATTTTAATCCTTTTCGAAACATACGGGATATGACCACTATGACCAACAAATCTTCTATAATATGACCAAATTATGACCAACCTTTTCGCTCCACATTATTTCACATTTCCCAGCAGTTCCTTCGCAGTCATCTCCATCTTGTTGAAGGAAAACCATCGCTTGCCGAGGTCCTTCAATGAAGCACCGATATGATAAACCGTGTTGTCGATGCATAGGTAGCGGTCGTGAACCTTGTCATACTTCTTCACGTCGATGGGCTGGTATTGGGCGTTGTGCTTCGCAAGGTCGAGCGAGAGTTGCTTCTTGACTTCTTTGGTGTAGATGGTGGCTGCCACATTGGGGCTCCGCTTGTCGAGCATCGTCAGCACGGTGTCATCGACATAGTTGTCGAAAAGTACGATGCTCTTCTTCGCCGAGCGGATGAGGTCGGAAACGAATGTGTAGGCGTCGAAAATCTGTCCGTCGAAGAAGATGCCTTGGGTAGGAGTCTTGCTTTTGTCATCCAGCCGTTTGAGTATTTGCTCCACTTTTTTGTCGGTGGCCTCTTGTCGGGTGGCCAATGCCAACTGACTATGCTCAATTACTTCAATACGCTGGAACATCTGTGCGTTGGCAGCAAAGAACTGCTGGGCAACGGTAAAAGCCCGCATAATACTGATATTCACATCAACAGCGGTTTGAGACCGTAAGACACTGCTAAGCATTGCAATACCGTTGCGAGTGAAAGCATAAGGAAGATATTTGATGTTTTGACCTCTCTTGGTTTTCAAGGTCGCAATTTGCGACCTTGAACCAATCGCTTCTTCTTGAGTAAGTTGAAACATAAAATCCTCAGGGAAACGGCTGGCGTTGCGTTTTACCGCCTCATTAAGACGCTTTGTCTCCACGCCATACAGCATTGCCAAGTCACTATCAAGCATCACTTGGACGCCACGAATGACATATATGAGTTGCTCAATGTTCTGTTGTTTGAGGTGCAGATTTTGCACCTCTGAATTATTCACGGCAGAAATCTCTATATCAACCTTTTTCTTCGTTGCCATATTTTCTTTCCCTTGAAATCACTATGCAATAACGAGGAAAGAAAGAATATATTGTGTAAATCAATGGCTTGTAAAATAATATTGCTTTCTGCAATAAGTGTATTATTTCCGAGTGTCTATTGACTGGATTTGGTATCACTCTACCTTGACAGAACCGTCAAGCCGACCGATGTTACGAAGTTCCATCAACAACCGGCCCATCAGGTTCGGTCCCACATAGAAGTCGCCTTGCCGCTTCACGCCCCAAGTGTCGGCCCAACTCTTCCTGAACAAGCTCTGGTCTTCGACGATGTATTTGCCCTTGCTCCGTTCCAATGCCGACCTAAACTCCTCACTCTGCCCATACTTCAGCTGAAGGCATTGCTTCATCGCATCCACGATAATCATTCCCCAATCGTTCCGTCGATGGGTCTTTTCGTAATGTTTAGCCATCATCTTCGGATTGGGTGCGGCATAGACCTTTTCTCGGACTTCTTTGTCCGTGAATTTCATCATCTGGAACAACTGCTCGACATTCTTGTACGTAACACCGTCATACTGTATCGGAGTAGGTGCGAAATTGCTGAAAACACCCCATTCTTCCTTGACCTTACAAAATGGGATACATTCGGTCACCGGGTATGTCTCTATCGAATAGTATTCGGGATAATACTTCTCAATGAATGGTGCTACACTGTAAAAACTCATTTCTTATCCGGATTGACCTTTTCGACTTTGGTGATGGTGATGACCGACTCGTCGAGCACCGCCATATTGTCGCCCAAGGCGGGGTTCTTCCACGAATAGGGCCAGCAGATGAAGATGACTCCGATGCTCACGAGGAACTTCGATGCAGCCTTCTCGCCTTCGATGTCAATATGACCCGTCAGCTCCTTTGCAAGATACTCCCGAAACTCCTTACCGTCTTCTGTGAATTTCGTCGGAATGGTATGTCCCAACTTTTTCTCTGCCTTTGCAACTATTGAGGGGTTTATCGGCTGCTTGAAGGCAATGTGGTTCTTCTCCGTTTTATCGGGAACTTCAAGAGTATAGACGTAGTGTTCGGTGGCGGACTTGTTCGATGCCGAATAATGGACTGCTGACTCATATTTCGAGGTCACATATACCCCAAAACCGAACTTGACCTTTCCATCGCCCTCAAGGGCGTGTGAGAGGTCGAACTTGTCGAACAATTTGTGTGTGCCGTGATAGAATGTTTGCATATTATTAGGCGTGATGATTTCTATTGATTTATTCTTCTTTTACTTCAACAATGGGCTCTTCAAGCGAACAGGTGTATTCGTCCCCAAATTCCAAATCCCTTTCGTTTACACTCACGTAGTTGTGTGTCTCAAAATCATACTCTTCTTTATTGACATTTGCCCAATGGCACAAACAATTCACAACTTTTTTTTTCATTCTATCCACTGTCATTTTCTTTATACCCTTGATGTAATATTCCCCTTCAAAAAGAGTATCTCCATAAAAAAAACTATCCCCCAAAGGTACTTCCCCCTCATATATTGTGAAACTGCCTTTGGCATCCACAGCGGTATATACTTCTTTCGACTTATTCATAATATTGTGTTCGCATAATCAACTATATAATTTACAAGAAAGAACGTAATAATTCAGTATTTATTATTGCGATTTCATATTACGCTCCGAACAACGTCACGAGCAGCCACAACAGACCAACAAATAGCAACGCTTCGACAAGGAATCCGAGGATGCCACCGATAAGGGCGAAAGGAAGTGTGAGGATGTCCCATAGATGAGCAAGTATGTCGAGCAGAACCGGCCCGAAAAACTTGATGACGACTACCACTGCCACTATTATCAGTATTACCGTTAGCATCTCTTATTATTACAACAGATGAGTTCTAATATATCTTCTTCCTCACCGCCCTCAATATCTCAACCATCGCCCAAGTGTCCTGCTGGCAGTAGCGTTTCAATGCCGCTCTACGCTCTGCTTTGGTGTTCATCACGAGCTTCTTCTCTTTGTCGAAAGCGGTGGGTTCGGTAGAGTTGTAGTTGATATAGGCAATATAGGCCTGTATACCGTTACCCACACCCATACCCTCGTAAGTGAGTGCAGGAACGAGTGTCGGCAAGGTTTTCTTGATTGAATAGCTGCCGGAGAGCTTCTTGTGGTAGTAGTTGATGAGCCCAGCTCGTTCCTTTCCAAATTCGGATTCGTAGAATTTTTGGTTTGTCTTTAGCAGATGCATCAGGTCTGCCGACTTGGCACAAATGGCAAGCAGTTTGTCTTTGTATTCTGGGAAGATGTCGGCAAGTTCCGTCAGTCGTCCGACCTCGAAACTTGTGTTCTGTGCAAGCATCGTACCTTTGAGTGTGCCGTCTTCGTTAAACTCGAAATGGTCAATGATGGCTTCCACCAATGCCCTGCGTTCATCATCAGAGCATTCTTCATTTAGAAAGATGAAATTGTCATTCTCCTTGTCACAAACGCCTGGTTCTCGCTCGATGTGCAGCGAGAACTCGAACACCGACTGTCGGTATGGCTCTTCGCCGTGGTAGCGTGGCAACGGACAAGCGAATGTCTCGAAATCGAAGTGGTAGATGGGATATTCGAGCTGGTCGAACCAATACCGCATCTTGTCTCTATCAACATACTCCGTCCCTTTGTCATAGCAATCACGCTGAATCTGGTGATTTTTATTCTCCAACCAACCTATTGGCACATCTTCAAGCTTCCAGTAACCTTCGTTTATTAGCTGGTACTTGTTTTCGATATTCCCAGCTTTGAATCTCCCCTGACAATACACATAATTGTTTGCCCTGTTTGTTTTGGGCACATCTCGTAAAGTTTCAAAACAATGCTTGTAGAAAAGACATTCCGTATTCTTCCCCCAAGCACAATACTTCCCGACAGGGACTGCCTTGCTTGTATCGTGTCTCTCCGAAATGTATCGCTCAAGGTCGGCAATCTCCTTCTGAATGATGTCCTGATACCTTTCGGTGATGGTATTCATATCGAGGAATGTAACAATCTCCCGACCATTCACATTGTTGTATACACATTTGCCATTCTCATCCACGGCTCCGTCATACACATACTCACTATTCAACACGGCAAGATAGTAATTCACAGGGCGGTTGTCTCCCTCTTGACGGAGGGCGTGTTCGATAACGAACCGTTGGAAGGCAAGGTCGTGGGGATATTTCCCAACGTCACTATACCTGTCGAGTAGGGTCATTATCTTCTTCTCGAAATTGGTAGGAGTATACTCGTTCACGCTGCTGGCGGCGGTGTTGAGATGCCAGATGTTACCCTCTTTGACAAACAAGGAATATGTGTTGCCGCCACGATATGATTTGGTATCAGAGAAAAACAATCCCACGTTCTCCACCTTCTCCTCCTTCTTAATTTTCCGATGGAGATACTTGCTATTAGTTGTGGCTTTTACCTCAATGATGTTTATCTCCTGCTTGTTCTCGTTGTATATATCCACATAGCAGCGATAGGTGTGGCCGTTATGCACATACTCGAAGAGTTTCTGTTTTTGCACATTCCGAGAGTCTGCGATGAAAGTGCCGTGGAAATACTTCTTGGCCACACGCAGAGCCTCTTCTTCCACCTGATTGTAGTAGGGGAGCAAGGCCTCAAGTTCCGGACGAGGGGTAGCGTCGAATTTTTCATCGTCTTCTTCTGGGAATCCGGTTGATGCCATGCTTTCCGACAACTCTTCCAGCATCTCCATGCGGTGTTCGCGTTCAATATCAATATCGTGTTTCCCCGATGGGTTGTGTTTCAACTCCATCGGGAAATACATCGGACAACGTGTCCAGTTAATGAATCTTGTTTTTGAGATGTACATTTGCTTGAATTTTAGTCTTCTTCCATTTTGGAAATATCCAAATTTTCATTCTTGTCTTCCCATTCCTTTTTGACTTTTCCTTGCATAAATAGAGATTCTGCTTCTTCCCTGGAGACAGCCTCAACAGAATAGAAAGAGGTGGTGGTTACGGCGTGCTCTATATGGAAAGTTCTCTTGGCCGTATTCGTATCTTTCCGTGATGGACGGACTCCATCAACATTCAATAACGCTTTCAGTTTTTTATATGCAACATCTTCATTCCAAGGAGCGGGATACTCTGGGTAAAGCATATACTTATACTCCAAAGCAATATTGCTCTGTTTATCCAGCAGAAGAGATACATTTGCATAATTGGCTATCAAGCTCTGGTAGTCATCCTTGTGAAATTCGTAGAGATAAGCCCCGAAACCGTAGGCGGCAATTCTCCCTATGCAGCTTTGCTTTTTCTCGATAAAGTCTTTGGAGTATTCAAGAGCCTCCTTGGCCGTTGATGCTATCCTTGAATTGGATGAAGCCACACTGTCCAATACCACCAGACTGCCATATTCGGCCATTGGCTCTTCCATACATCTCAAAATGTCTTTAGCACCAACACCCACGTGATGATAGAATGAATGGAAATATTCGTGGAGCAGAACCTCACCCATCAGAAGCATCTTTTCGTCAAGTCCAATGGTAATAGATTCAATAACATCCACAAATAACGTAATGACACACTCATCGTCATCATAATAATACATACCTAGATAAGGCCTCGCATCTGTACTACCTAATGCCTTCTCCAGTTCTTTCTGCTGTCCTTTGCAGACATCAAGAAGTTCTTCCAGTTTCTTGTACTCCCTATGGGACTGGTCCAATCTTTCCTCTATACTTTTTATCAGGTTGTCCAGTTCCTCTATTTCCTTTTCCTGTTCGTCGTAGGGTGGAAATTCATGTCGGTCTATCCACCTTCCGCTGAGCACCAATCTAGTGTGTCGCTGAAGGTCATTAATTTTGAACGACAGGGACTTGTCAAGGAACAGTCGATGTTCGGCCAATCCCCGTAAAAAGTCCACTGCATCAGGTTCTAGTTCATTTTTAGGAGGACACTCTTCGTCGATGCTGTAACGAAAAACCTCATCCTCTTCTCTTGCCGTGTTGCCGAAATATTCGTCAGTTAAGGTCTTTAATACTCCCATAATGTATTATCCTCCTCTATTCGTCAGAAAACATAAAAAGCAGGAAAAAACTCTTTGGTGCCTTTTCGGGAACCTTGGCGCGCTCTATAAGCTCATTGTACACGGCGGACATTATTTCATTTTCCTCTGCCATTTTGCGGAGCGTAGACAAACGCATCTTGAAAAAGCTGGCGTTTTTAAGTTCAACGCACTTGAAATCAATGTTCCAATTATCGTCCAGTAAATATCTAAGATCGACTGTTTTGTTGTCGATTTGTAGTCCACTATGGTGAATTTGTCCATGGGTTATTGTGCCATCTGGATGTTCAAAGGCGGCATTGAATAAGTCGTTATAATCTAACCATTTTCCATTGCAATTTTCATATGCAATATCACGTTCAATCATAATTGCCACTTTCATCAGATGGACTTTGTCGCATCCATCAACACCTTCCGACCAATTTCCATCGGAGGTCCATACTTTAATAGTTGACATAGTTTTTTGATTTTGTTTTTTTATTCCAGTATCTTTCCATTTTCATCTATTTTTCTCCCATATTTATTTATTCTAAACTCTTCACCATTCTGTTTTACCTTGTATTCGCACTCCTTCCTTGTGACTTCTCCATCACGCGTGTATTTGATTACATACCGTATGATATTTCCTTCATATACAACTGGTATCTGCTCCACACCTTGTTTGTTTACAAGTCCCATAAATTTCCCAATCTTCACTTCACATAAACCGTTCTCGTCGAATTCGTGTCTACAATATATAGATTCATCGTATCTGATTTGAGTAATCTTATTGTTGTACGAATCAATTATTCCCCATCTATTATTCAGAAATGCTTTATAATATCGAGTATCATTTTGGGTATTACTATTGTCATACATTTCTTTGAAATCATCATATTCCACGGGTACTTGTTCCACACCTTGTTTGTTTACAAGTCCACAATTCTTTCCTATTCTTACTTTACACAAATCATTACTGTCGAACCACCATATCTCATCATATTTGAATTGAGTAATTGGGTTATTATTCAAGTCAATTAATGCTAATTTGCCATTAGACTCTGCCACGTAGAATTCATTAGAATCTTCCAGTTTTTCAATTTGCTCATATTTCACTGGTACTTGCTCCACACCCTCTTTGTTTACAAGCCCATAACTGCTTCCTATTCTCACTTTATACAGTTCATTGCTGTTGAACCACCCTATTTCATCGTATTTCACTGGCACTTGCTCCACCCCCTCTTTGTTTAAAAGTCCCCATCTGTTTTCTATCATCACTTCGCACAAGTCATTCTCGTCAAAATTTTTAATTTTATCGTATTGAAATGGGGTTATTGGTTTGAGTTTCGAATCAATTATGCCCCATTTGTCGTCTTTTTTTAATTTGAAATAGCCTTCACCAAAGCTTTCAATATCTTTATAATCCTCTTTTCTGACAAGAATTCCATTAATGGATGTTAGTTCCTTATGTTTCGGAGAAACTATCGTCGGAATATCAAGGTCAAAATCACGACAAGTACGGTCACAAATAAAGTCTTTCCCAATATACAGATGCTCAATGTCGCTATTTAAACGATAATGTAGCAAGATATGCACCAATCCCGACAAATCGTGTCTGCTTCTCCAATTCCCATCGAGTCCTAATGTTTTTGTCGTATCATCCCAAAAGTAGGTTGGCGGAACATCATACACGGGAATCCATTCTGCAACAAAGGGTTGGTCTGCCACATCTACAAAATCCCCCTCCTTTGGCATAGTGACACTGCCATTTGATAAATCGGGCATCTGGTATTCGCCGATGGGTATTTTATACTCTTCAAGATATGTTTTGAGCGATGTTTCTCCGCCCATATACTGATCCATTATGACTGCACCATATCCATAGCAACATTTTTTATCGCTTACAGTGTTGTGCGCCCATTCATAGTAAGGACTGCTTGTCTCATGCAGATACAGCAGCATCCCAAACTCGGCCAAAGGTTCTTCCACAAACATCGCGTATGGGTATTTCTCATGTTCGGGACGGTTAAAATATGCATGCATAACCTCGTGTGCGAATGTCGAAACCAAGTATTCGTCCATCTTGCTTGCATCCGCTTTCGCCATAGCCTCTGGGAACAATTTGATGGCATTCTTCTGACTGTCATATAGTCCGAGCAACCTCATTGATGAATGTGCTTCACGCTCTACTTTCTTTAGTTTCCCGAGTTTTACCTCTATCTTCTGGCACTCGGCCCTTAAAGTATCATCCTCTTGACTCTTTTTGTAGAGTTGCTCATACATGCTTCTCCAATACTTTATTGCCTTTTCGTAATAGTCGTCAACAGAGCGCATAGGGATCCCCTGTTCAATGATAACATCGACTTTTAACCTTTTGACAATATCGTCAAGCGACCTAAAATCGCCAAACATAAAGATTTTATTAGCATTCTCTCTCAGTAAGGCTTTCTGTTTTGACGTTAACAAGGCGTTTTGGTCTATAATATTCATAAGCTCTGTATTATTCTATAATTGTAATTATTTTTCTTCCATTATTATGTCAAACACGTTAAAGGCAGGATGATCCTCATACAAACTCTTTGTCCCTTTAGGTACCCAAAGCCGGCGTTGTCTTTCATCATCAATTCCTTGAATACCATCAAAACAATCATTATCATCGCCAAACTTTACGCTATTGGGATTATTAATTCCAATATGTATATCTGTGAGGTTGTAACAAGCACCAAATGCATCAATGACTATATAATTCACAGAGTTTGGAATATAAATTGTATGTAGTTGACTTCCCTGAAACACTCCATCTTCAATTCTAGATATGGAATCGGGAATCCGAAGACTACCAAGATTGCAACAATCAAATGCGTGATATTCAATTTCGCGTACCGAATCTGGAATTTTGATATTATGAGGGAGATGCAAACAGAATTGGAATGCAGACGCCGCAATCTTAGTCACAGAATTAGGGATTATTGTACCACAACATCCATCTATCAGTGTGTTGGTGTTTGTTTCAATAATGGCGTTACAATCATCACGGCTGTCATAAACAGGGTTTTCCGGGTCTACTTTGATAGTTTCTGCACTTGTTGTTATGGCACCACCAATCTTAGTCACCGATTTGGGGATAAAAATATTTCTAATCTTTGGACATTCCCAAAATGCGCACCCGTCAATTTCATTCACCGATTCTGGGATAACTACATCGCTGAGATTGGAACAACAGTGAAACGCCGCAGAACCTATCCTAGTCACTGTGTCGGGAATCAGAATGATGCCTACGGATTCATCTTCTTCGAAAGCTCTGTTTTCAATTTCTGATACACCATCAGGAATTCTTACAACAAAAGGAGCTTCGGCCTTGTCTCCATACATTTCGACAGCATCTTTTAATTCTTCTGTATTAGCAGCCCAGAATACAGGTTTACCACCATATAAATCAACTTCTACCACAGCTGTCCATAATGTGCTTTTCTCGGTCGGAAAATTATATGTAATATTTCTCAATATATTACTATGGTCCAGGGTATTAAGGTAACCATTAAGTTCTCTCTCCAAATCCGAATGACTGGATTCGCTAAATATTTTTATTTGTTTCATATTTCATTGCGATTACCTGTACATCGTGAGGTTTTTGTTAATCATTCGTTAGACTCATAGATGCGGGTTGCCTCAAATCAGTTGATAGAAATCCTGCATCATCTGCTTGAATTCGGTTCTGTTGTCGTCATTCAAATCCTCGATGAATTTCCTCACCTCTTTTTCCCAGTCCAAATCTTTTATCACCAGCAAGACAAATCCGCTGAAGTCAAGCTTTTCCTGTTTGACAAGTTGTTTCAAGTCCCAGCAATGCTTAAAGATGTTGATGTCATGAACATTGATGACCAGCAATCCCTGTTTGACCTTGCTGGCTTCGGCAACAAGCCTCTTCCATAAGGCGTATTCTTCGCCGTCAAGCTCGTTGTTGAGCGGCCACGAGTTGTCAATCGTTATCTCGTTGACCTTACCATTCCGCTTCAGCTCATCATATTTCAGATGCTCTTTTGCAAAATTGGAATCCAAATGTATACCGTCATTCGTGACAATGACTCCCTTACGGAAACCAGCTTGATTCCAAGGGATAATACCCATAATAATGTCATGCATTCTTGCCAAATCGCAAGAAACGTCAGCTTTATAGGCTTCCTTCTTTTCAATCGAATCACTCATAACTATTTGTTTTTTAGTTTATACTATAACTATTTAACAATTCAATATGTATTTCATTTCTTCTCTTGGGGCTTGCACCACTTGTCTATTAGTTTTATCCACCCACAGTATTGTCTTTTATTCCATATTAATATTTCCAGACCCGGGACCATCTCTATCGAATCATTGTTGTGCTTCTACACGTTCGCCGAATTTGTTGAAGGCATACTCTTCTCCATCTTTCCCAAAAATCCAAATGCCTTTTGCAGTTCTGCGAATGGATTCATAAACAACTGGAACCCGTTCAACGCCTTGCCGGTCTGCCAATCCATACAGAAATCTGCCGTCTTCCAGTCTAATGCTCACCCCTATCAAGCCATTCCTGCTGAACTTTCCAATGCGGTCATATTTGCAAGGTATTACCTGCTTGAAGTTTTCATCAATCACGCCCCATTTCGTGTCACGGCAAATCTCATACAACCCTTTTCCACAGGAGCGGAGAACGGGTTTGTTGTCCTTTTTATATACAGGAATATTGTTGACTTCTGCAAAGACACGGTTCATTGGAGACACATATACCGGACACAGACAAATAGGGTATACGTGAAGGATGTCGTCTGTATTGAAATGGGCTCCAAGGTATAGGTGTTTTACCTCTGGGCTAAACATAAGCGCTTCATTTCTGCCGTCAATAATAATGTCGGGGGCATCCGTTATACGGATGTCTCCCCAATATCCGTCAAGGCATAACGTGTCTGTCTCCTCATCGTAATAATATCTTGGAGGGTATTCATACACATCATCCCAACTAGGATTCAGTCTTTGCCCATCGATGATTATCGAGTCATTGATTGTGTTCCCCTGAGGCAGCTTTACCATTTCGTCTTTTTTTACTGTATTCATTTCATTGAGCATTTTCAGTCTGTATAATATCGCCTTTTATGTGATTACAGACTTACCCAAATGAGCACAGTGGAGCCATCCCGATTTGCCCTATCTCCAACTGTAGGGTCTGGACTCCCTTGTTTGTATTACTAAATAGATAAGGATTTCTGAATAGCCCCACTTGGTGTATATCGTTGAAAACGTATATACAGAACAAGCAGGCTTTCATCCTTTATCCCGATTTAGTAATATTGCGAATTGTCCAGATTCACAGTTGGCGGAATAAAGCGAAAAGCACTCTTTTCGGCAAGCCAATAACTCACGGTTTGCACTGCAAAAATACGAAAAAAAACTGGTATGACCAAATCATTTTGTAAATCATTGTATTAATTAGAATTGTCTACGTTCTTACGCTTCTCTATATGATACTTTTCTCCATCAAATACATCAAATTGCTGTTTATACTTACTTCATTAATTAAATATGGAAGAATAATATCACAAAACCAACAAAATATGACCCCAAAGGCTACACTTCGAATCCTGCTTTGTTCTTTTCGAATTCAAGGTTGGCTAAATAAAGCTAAATATCTTTGTATGAATGCACTGCCGTTGAGAAATATGCGTTATATAGAAAAATCACGCCACTAAAAGGAACGTTTTAGTGGCGTAACAGAAACAAAAAACATATCAAAATGACGAATTACATCGCATACTACCGAGTGAGCACCAAGAAACAAAGTCTCGGTCTTGAAGCACAGCAGGACATCATCAGCAACTTCGTTTCCAATGCTGGTGGAACCATCATCTCCGAATATCAGGAAAAGGAATCCGGCAAGGATGTAAGAGGTGAAGCAAGATTGTCCAATAGGCCTATTCTCATTGCAGCCTTGAACGAATGCAAGAGACTCGGAGCGACCTTGATTATTGCCAAGGTGGATAGGCTCACCAGAGACATCGAGGACGGTGCTCACATCTATAAGAACTATACAGTCCAGTTTTGTGACCATCCCGACATCAGTCCTTTGGAGTTGGGGATATTTTTAGGTATGGCCGAGCAAGAACGTGAGTTTATTTCCCAACGAACCAAGCAAGGGATGGCGAAATCAACGAAACTGGCAGGCAATCCCCATATGTCGATTAAGACTGTGGAGGGATTGGCACTCATTGAGAAAAACCATCAACTCATCAAAGAGAACAGGAAGTCAAGAGCGGACAAAGCGACTGCAAATGTAAAAGCATACGCCGCCGTCAAATATATGAATGGAACTCTCCAAGAAAAAGCAGATTATCTCAACAAAAACGGATTCGTGACCACGACCAATAAAACATGGCATCCGGCATCTGTTAGCCGGTTGATTACAAGATATACGACAAGTTGTTAGACGGGTCAAGCATTTTTATTGGATTACCAAACTGGATGTCCAAAATTGGATTTTTGATACGGTACACTGATAATGGAAAAAATGAATAACTTTTGAGAGGTAATTGTAATTATTGAACAACAATAAGTTGTATACCGACTTCTCAAGTAGTCTTTTAATATGCGATGATTGAAAGATAGACTCGGTATCTCATTTGAAGGCTCAATTTCATTCTGCATAAATAAGGTTGAAGTGCCTCCCCCGCTGACACAAAAGAATCATGACGCTCTCGTATGCGGTGGGGAGGACCGCATTCTGGGGCGTCCTTGTTTTATGACATGAATGAAAAGTGGAAAAGGCAATGGTCGGTGTTCAAAAACGAATTGATGTTCGATAAAATTGACCCAGTGACGAAGAAGATGCTCTGGTTCTGCATAAAATTCAAAGAGACAATTTACGAGAGTCCGAAGGTGTACAAAAATGACTACGCCTTCAATGTTGATGGGTCGTGGCTCAGGTTCCCGACAGAATACCGAACTAAGGCGGGAAAACCCAAGACGTTATTCTTCCGACACAAAAAGGATGTTGTTAAAGAGCTATGTTATTTCTGCCGTTTTCAGCGACTGATTGGGGTAGAATACCAATGGGAACTAGTCTATCATATGTGCTCTTTCCTTGCATCCACCGTGAAGATGCCTGATGGCGTCTTCGACCCGACCCCTGAAAATGTATCAATATTGAATAAGATTGCCGACAGAATACTAGTGTCGGATTGTCCGAATGACACATTGAAGAGACTAAAAGATGACAGAGGTTTCTGCATCGACCCCGAAAGACTGAAAACCATTGACAAAACAACAGAGTGCATAATGAGGAATAAAGGGGTACGGATAGCAAACTACTTGGAGATAAAAGAGAAGTATGACGAGTCAAAATCGAAGGCACAAAACGCTGTAATCTGTGGAGTGAGCGACGCATCAATCGCCCGCTTCAGAAGAAACAGAGCCGAACTGGAACGGATATGTAGTTCCTATTTCGGAATAAAGTAAAGAAAAAGGTAGGCGTAATAGTCATTTTGCAGGCTAAAATTTGCCGGTTTTGTTCTAATAGTCAAATTGCAGGCTGATTTTTGGAGGGAGGGTTTGGCTGAGTTGAAAATATTGTATACTTTTGCATCGCATTCCGAA
>Ga0247611_10001520_pt1 | contig 40894 bp, 33 predicted proteins | sample 177DNAGHGhighgp2_FD_192422 | JGI IMG/M metagenome (GOLD analysis project Ga0247611, IMG submission 192422) | Sheep rumen microbial communities from Palmerston North, Manawatu-Wanganui, New Zealand - 1770 DNA GHGhigh gp2 | ecosystem: Host-associated > Mammals > Digestive system > Stomach > Rumen... | reverse complement strand
CGCCGACGACCGAAGAGGTCCGCGTGGCAGCGGACAGCGCCCTGTCTGCCGACAACGAAGCGGCGGAGTGGGACTCGTGCGCCCTGCTCCCCTCAGCGGACGTCCAACCCGCCGCCCCGCAAGCACGGACACATCCGCGTCCCACCCCCTCGACATCGGAAACCACCACCTTGCAGACTTCGGATTCCGCAGCCGCAGCCGTGGCCACGCCTGAATCCGCCAAACCCGTGGTGGTGAAGAAGGTCGTGCGCCGGCAACAACGCACCGTCATCATCCAAGACACATCAAAACGCTAAAAACACAAACTATGACCAAACGACAAATCCTGCGAACCCTATTCTGCGTTTTCTGCCTCGTCATGCTGGGGGCAAAAGGCTTCGGCCAAGTGGACGGCAGCCAGAACAAATCCGATACGCTGTACATTTACGAAGAGGAAGTGGTTTACGACACCCTCTACCAATACGACACCGTGCCGCAGTCGCTGCTCACCAAGGAAGAGACCTTGGCAGCGTTCCGCCAGAACCCCGAAATCGGGCGTCTCTATCGCTCCAATGGGCACTTTTTCCTCACCGGCAGCGAAAGCACCTTCAAACTCGACCAAAACGACCTGCGCACGCTGTTTTCACCGTCGGTGTATGCCGAATGGCAGAGAGCGCGGAGAAACCGCAACATCAGCATCCCGCTGTATGTTTTCAGCGCCGGCTTCGCGACAGTCGCGGGCCTCGGTATTTACCAATATGGCGCGTCAACCCTCCTGTCGAACAAATACAGCCCCACTTCCGGAGGACATGATTACGGGCTGGATATCTGGCAGTGCGCCACCGGCGGGATTTTCCTTTTCGTCACCGGCGCCATCCTGACAACCGCCTGCATTATCCCCGCCTCGATCCTGACCGTCTGGTGGACGACACACACGCGGAACATCGTCAACAATTTCAACGCGCCCTCCAACGCCCTTCGCCTCAGTTTCGGGCCGACCCCCGGCGGGGTGGGGCTCGCCCTCTCCTTCTGAAAACAACGGAAACCTGCCCGTGACCCCGTGTAACGGACTTCCGCGGCTAACGAACAGGCAACCTTCCATAAAATAACACCAGAAGTCCATTGAAAAAAAAATGAAAAAAGTGATCGCTTTTGTGTCAGCCGTACTGTTGCTGGCCGCAGTTTCAACCTCTTGCAGCAAGGGCTGCCATTGCTACATGACGACGGATGTCGCTCACCTCGCACCCGTGTTCGAGGACGAGAACATGACCAAGTCCGAATGCCAAGCCAAGCAGGAAGAGTTGAACGAAGGTTCGGGAATGACGCTCATCAAGTGCAAATAATCCCTGACACCAACATTTGACGACGGGAGCCGCGCATCGCCACGGCTCCCGTTTTTTTTTCACCAATCACTATTCACTTTTCACCAATCACTATTCACTAAAAATCGTATCTTTGCCAAAAATTTATAAAAATCAAAAATAATTGATTATCAGATATTTATATGGCAAAAAGTATATCAAAACTGAGAAATATCGGCATTGCGGCGCACATTGACGCCGGAAAAACCACCTGTTCGGAGCGTATCCTGTACTTCACGGGCGTGAACCGCAAGATCGGCGAGACCCATGACGGGCAGGCCACGATGGACTTCATGAAACAGGAGCAGGAGCGCGGCATCACCATCGCCTCCGCCTCCATCACGGCAGAGTGGAAAGGTCACCAAATCAACCTGATAGACACTCCAGGCCACGTCGATTTCACCATCGAGGTGGAGCGCTCGCTGCGCGTGATCGACGGCATGGTGGCCGTGTTCTGCGCGGTAGGAGGCGTGGAGCCCCAGAGCGAGACCGTCTGGAACCAGGCCGACAAATACCGCGTGCCGCGCATCGCGTTCGTCAACAAGATGGACCGCACCGGCGCCGACTTCTCCGAGGTGGTCGCCCAGATGGAGAAATACCTCGGCACCAACGCCGCCCCCATCCAGATCCCCATGGGCGCGGAAAGCGATTTCCAGGGCTGCATCGACCTCGTGCGCATGAAGGCGCTGACCTTCTCCGAGAAAGAGGTCTTCGAAAACGAGATCCCCGCCGAGTTCGCCGCCGCCGCTGCCGAAGCACGCAAAAACCTCATCGAGAAGCTCGCCGACTTCGACGACGACATCGCCGAAGCGTACCTCGAGGAGCAGGAAATCAGCGAGGAGCAGATCCGCAAAGCCATCCGCGAAACGACCATCAAGTTGCTGATAACGCCCGTGTTATGCGGTGCAGCTTACAAGAACAAAGGCATCCAGCCGTTGTTGGACGCCGTCATCGAATACCTGCCGTCGCCCACCGACATCGGCGCGGTGATCGCCCACGACCCGAACGATGAGGAGAAAACCTACACCCGCAGCCCGTCGAACAACGAAGCCTTCTCGGCCCTCGCCTTCAAGCTCATCAACGACCCGTATGTGGGACAACAGACCTTCATCCGCATCTTCAGCGGCAAGCTGACCAGCGGCATGAGCCTCTACAACACCAACAAAGACAAAAACGAGCGCGTGGGGCGCATCTTCCGCATCAAAGCCAAGGAGCGCGAGGAGATTTCCGAGGCGGGCGCAGGCGAAATCGTCGCCCTCGTGGGCATGAAATACACCCGCACCGGCGACACGCTCTGCGACGAGAAACAGCCCATCGTGTTAGAGTCCATCAACGTGCCGCCCGCCGTCATCGAGATGAAGGTGACCCCCACGGACACGAAAAACCGCGACAAACTCGGCGAGGCATTAGCCAAGCTGAGCAACGAGGACCCCTCCTTCCACGCGCACTACGACGACGAGACCGAGGAAACCATCATCGCCGGCATGGGCGAGTTGCACCTGGAAATCATCGTGGACCGGCTCAAGGACGAATTCAAAGTGCCCATCGAGGTGGGCGCGCCGAGCGTCTCCTTCCGCGAAACCATCACGCAGCCCTTCGAGAGCAACTACAAGCACGTGAAGCAGACCGGCGGCCACGGCCAGTTCGCACACACGGTCATCCGCTTCGAGCCGAACCCGGGCAAGGGTTTCGAGTTCGTGGACGTTTCGAAAGGCGGCGTGGTGCCGAGAGAGTACATCCCCTCCATCGAGAAAGGTTTGCGCGCCGCCATGGAGAAGAGTCCGCTGGCGGGTTATCCCGTGGTGGACGTGAAGTGCGTGCTCGTGGATGGCAACTACCACCCGGTCGATTCCAGCGACATGGCCTTCCAACTCTGTGCCGCTCAATGTTTTAAGACCGCCTACAACAAGATGGCCCCGATTCTGATGGAGCCGGTGATGAAGGTGGAGGTGAACACGCCCGACGAGTACATCGGCAACATCACCCGCGACATCACCAAGCGCCGCGGCCGCATCGAGAACATGCGTCGCTTCCGCAAGGGCTCGCAGAAACTGGACGGCTTCATCCCGCTGATGGAGATGTTCGGCTACGCCACGGCCCTGCGCAACGTCACCAGCGGCCGCGCCAACTACTCCATGGAATTCTACCAGTACATGCGGATGCCCGCCGCCAAACAGGAAGAGATTGTCGCGGAGAGACGGAAACAATAGTTTTGCGGGAAAATGCGGAAATGCGGAAACGAGCGGAAATATTTCAGCAGTTTTCCGCATTTTCAGCATCAATTTCCGCAATAAAATTAAAGAAAAACGACAGGAAAAAATCGTACCTTTGCACGTTCAGATATGTAAATTATAAACGATTGATTGTGAGAAAGTTATATCTTTTTATCGGATTGATTTTGTGCGTTACGCTTCCGTTTTCCGCTGTGTCGCAGGAAGACGGCACCAAAAAAGAGAAGACCAAGAAGGAAAAGAAGGCGGTGAACCCGGACTTCAAGCACAAGTTCACGACCTTCCATTTGGAAGCGCGCGCGGACTTCGAATACAACTACGAACACGATGAATGGGGTTATGTTTCATCTCTTGGAGTTCCGTCTCATGGGGAAGTCACGCAGCACAACTACGGCTTCCGCGGCGACTACTTCAATTTCCTGCTCGGCGGCGACATCGGCAAACACATCTCCTACTTCTTCCGCCAGCGCATCATCCCCGCCAAGGGGGTCACGGAGCTGTTCGACAACACCGACTTCCTCTACATCCAATACAACTTCAACGACCAGTGGTCGCTGCGCATGGGCAAGGAGGCGATTTTCGTGGGTGGATACGAGTACGACGCGCCGCCCATTGACGTCTATTACTACACCCACTACTGGGGTGCGTTCCCCTGCTTCCTGCTCGGCGTGTCGGCGGCCTACACCGACAAAAGCGGCAACAACAAGATTGTGCTCAACGTCGCCAATTCGCCTTACGTGAAATACCTGGACAACCGTTGGAATTCCGGACTGCTCTCCTACAACCTCTACTGGAGCGGCAAGTTCGGACCGTTCTCCACCCTCTATTCCGTCAACTTTTTGGAGTACCAACGCGGCAAGTTCATCAACTTCATCGCCCTCGGCAACAAGCTCTCGTTCAACAAATGGTCGATCTATGTGGACTACGTCAACCGTGCCGCCGGGTTCAAGAATTTCTTCAAGGACTTCTCCGTGGTGAGCCGTCTGGACTGGCACGTCTCGCCGAGTGTGAACCTCTTCGCCAAGGGCGGTTTCGAGCAGAATTCCGCCGGATACTACTACACTCCCAACGGCCATGAATACCCTGTGGACGTGGACATGCTGATGTCCAACAACCTCGCGCACAGCTTCTACGGCCTCGGCGTGGAATTCCGTCCGCGCGTCTATCCCGACCTGCGCGTCCATGCATTCGTGGCCAACAGCGTGAACACCCTTCCGCGTGACATCGTAGGTGACTACGGATTCCAAGACATGACCCTCACCGCCAACGTCGGCGTCACCTGGCGCCTCGACTTCATGAAATTCTTGCCCGCGAAACTGAAGAATTAGCTTTTGGCTATTAGCTATTGGCTATTGGCTGTTGGCTGTTCACTGGCGAGAAAATTTTATGCTTTGAAACTTTGACTATGACTATTGACTATTGACTATTGACTATTGACTATGACTATGACTATGACTATGACTATGACTATGACTATGACTATGACTATGACTATTGACTATGACTATTAACTATGACCTTGACTTTCGCGAGCACTATTGCCTATTAACCTCCTAACCTTCTAACCTTCTAACCCCTAAACCGAAATCATGCCCATATTCCATTTCAAGACCAACAACATTCTGAACCAGATTTCGCGGATTTCGCGGAACAACGTGGTGCGCTACATGATGCGGGCATACCACCGCACGGGCGAGCTGGTCATCTTCTTAGTGCTGTTCTTCGGCTTTTTCATCGGGTTGTCGATCAAGATGACCCTGCCGAACATGCTGAACACGTTCATGAACACGGCATACAAGCTGCTGATAGACACGGTGTTCTACATCATGGCCATCACGGTGATGACGGGTGCCATCAGCAAGTTGTTCGTGGAATTCGGCGTGGTGGTGCTGTTGGAGAAGATGCTGAAGCCGCTGATGAAGCCGCTCTACAACCTGCCGGGCGTCGCCTCGCTCGGCGCGGTGATGACCTTCCTGAGCGACAACCCGGCCATCATCACGCTGTCGAAGGACAAGGCGTTCAGCCGTTACTTCAAGCAGTACCAGATCGCCTCGCTGACGAATTTCGGCACATCCTTCGGAATGGGACTCGTGGTGGTGGCGTTCATGACGGGCCGCGGCTACGGCAGCGGCGCACTGATCGGGCTGGCGGGCGCGTTCATCGGCAGCATCGTCACCACGCGCATGATGCAGTACCTGACCCTGAAATCCTTCCCCGAGCTGGACTCCCCGATGCCCGACTCCATCGTGGAGGACAAGCCGTTGGACGAGGTGGTCAAGGAGACCGAGGCCAACGAGAAAAAAGTGGTGGAGGAGAAAAAGGGACCGTTCTTGCGCACGCTGAACGCCATGTTGGACGGCGGCAAGAGCGGCGTGGATATCGGCTTGTCGATCATCCCGGGCGTGCTCATCATCTCCACCATCGTGATGATGACGACCTTCGGGGCACCGGCGGTCGGCGGCTACACGGGCGCGGCCTATGAGGGCGTGCCGTTGTTGCCGTGGCTGGCCAGCAAGATCGATTTCCTGTTCGACTGGCTCTTCGGCTTCGAGCATCCTGAGTTGATCGCCTTCCCGATCACCGCGTTAGGGGCGGTGGGCGCGGCCATCGGTCTGATCCCCGCCTTCGACACCGCCGGCCTCATCGACGGCAACGCCATCGCGGTGTTCACGGCCATGGGCATGTGCTGGAGCGGCTTCCTGAGCACGCACACCGGCATGCTGGACTCCCTCGGCTACCGCCAGTTGATTTCCAAGGCCATCGCCTCGCACACCATCGGCGGCCTCATCGCGGGCATATCCGCGCACTGGCTGTTCGTGCTGTTCTCCCTGATATAAATTAAGGGTTAAAGATGTACGAAAACGGAAGGCTAAAGCCTTCCGTTTTCGATCAACAACAACCAATTTTTATTTTATAAAATCATGACAATTCTGCTTTGAATTTCACGTTGCAAAGAAACAAACTTTTAGCAACGCGGGATATCCCCTGTTTTTGTGTTTTTTCCACTTCGCGCTCCCCATTTTTTGGGAACAGAAATGGGCAGGACCTGGGCCGGCGGGTCGGCCTTGCGGGGATTTTGGCGTTCTTTTTTCATAAACATAGACTTAGAACTATGACTTAGACTATGACTTAGACTTAAAACTATGACTTAGACTATGACTTAGACTATGACTTGGACTTTGGCATAAATGTGAGGCAAAAAAATTGGGTGCGGTGAATGAAAAAAATTGTATTTTTGCGTTTTCAATCTTAAGGAGTTACAATATTAATATTATACATTATGAGCAAGCTTATTTCAATTGAAGACGCAGTTGCGCACGTAAAAGACGGAATGACCCTGATGATCGGCGGTTTTTTGGGCGCCGGCACGGGTGTGAAAATGGTGGAAGCCATTGCCAACAAGGGGGTTAAGAACCTCACGCTGATCTGCAACGACACGGCATACCCGAACAAGGCCATCGGCATGCTGATCTCCAACAAGCAGGTGAAGAAGCTCTACGCCTCGCATATCGGCACGAACGCGGACACCATCCAGCAGCTGAACGAGAAGACCCTCGAGATCGAGTTTTGTCCGCAGGGCACCCTCGCGGAGCGCATCCGTTGCGGCGGCGCGGGTCTCGGCGGCGTGCTGACGCAGACCGGCCTCGGCACCGTGGTTGAGAACGGCAAGCGCAAAATCGAGGTGGACGGCAAGGAGTACCTCCTGGAGCTGCCCCTGCACGCCGACGTCGCCATCATCGGCGCCAGCATCTGCGACGAAATGGGCAACGCCATCTACAAAGGCACCACCCAGAACTTCAACCCCATGATGGCCGCAGCCGCCGACCTGGTGATCCTCGAGACCAAGGAACTCGTCCCCACCGGCTCCATCCCGATGGAACAAATCCACACGCCGGGCATCTACATCGACTATATCGTGAAGTAGCTGTTGGCTGTTAGCTGTTGGCTGTTGGCTAAAAGCTAAAGGCTAAAAGCTAAAAGCTAAAGGCTAAAAGCTGAAAGCTGAAAGCTGAAAACTAAAGGCTAGAAAAAAACAAAAAATGAAGAAAGTACTACTGCCCATAATAGTACTTATCGTCCTGATCCGTTCGGGTGTGCTCGCGCAGAGCGGCCCGAACGGTTTTGCTATGTCCTTGGACAAGCACGAGAAAGCAACCCTCTCGGCGCCGTGCGGCGAAGACGGCGTGTGCGTGCTCACGGAGTCGGCCACGCGGAAGCTCCATCGCATGACGTTTGTGCATATCGGCACGGACCTGAAGCCGCGCTGGGACACCACCATCACGCTGCCCGCCGAGTGGAAACGGCAGCAGTTCTTCCACGAGGACGGCACCGTGGTCTGCCTCTACCGCGTCTTCCAGAAAAACCGTCCCACCGACAAGGGCACCTTGATGCTTTATCACACTGACAGCCAGACATTTGAAACCAAAGAGCTGACGGGTTTGCCGACAGAGGGCTCCACCTCAGACTGGCATTACCACGACGGGAATCTGTTTTTCACCGTGCTGTGGCGCAGCGTGGACGAGGTCTGGTTCCTGCCGGCGGGGGCACTCTCCCCCACCCCGTTCCCGTTCACGCAGGAGAATCCGGGGCAGGTGCTGGTCACCGCCGTGGACACCATCCGGGACAAGGCGGTTATCTGCTTCACCTCCGGCGGGCGCACCATGTACTTCGAGACCGACTTCACTGGCAAATCCTCGTTCGCCAACATCCTCAACGAGCCCGCTACGCGCGCGCAGTGGGTCGGCGTCGGGCCGTCGCACTCGCTGCTGATGCTCTACTACGAAGACGAGGAGACCTTCTACATGCACCCCGTCAACATCCTGAACCGCAAGGTGATGCCTTCCGACACCGTCTTTTGCGCCGACCTTTACGTGCCGCAGACGCTGCCCGAGAGCGTCCGGGGCAAGAAGCTGTTCATCGTGACACCGTACAGCAACGTGTCGATCCTCCCCACCAGCGCCATCCTGATGGGTGACAAAGTAGCCTGCATCACAGAGCTTTACAATCCGGAATACACCAGCTATTTCAACGGCTGGTACGTGGAGCCGCGTTTCAACGGCTACCGTTACGAGCGCGGCGACGTGCATTTCTTCGACACCAACGGCGTGTTCCAGACCAACGTCACCGTCCTTTACGACGAGACGGCGTCACTGCATTCCCGCATCATCCGGAAGCTGTCGGCCGTCCGGCTGTCCAGCGGCGACATCCTCCTCTACCACCGCAACGGCCTGCAGCTGACCACCATGCTGATCGACTCGTCCCTCCGCGTGAAGGATCCCGTCCGCAGCAACGCCCTGCCCCTCCCCGCCATCCAGCTCAAGAGCCACAAATTGTCGGTGGACCGTTTCGAGCCGTGGCACGGGCACAACCGTTTCCTGCTCACCGCCTTCCGCATCGAACCGATCTCGCAAAAGAAAGTGCAATACCTCTTATGGGGAATGGAGTACCAATAACCATTAAAAAATGTATTTTTGCCGAATCAAATAACGAAAAAACATGCTTAAGATCAACAGCAATACAGAGACTGTCGCGGCCAGCCCCGAAAAGGTTTACCAGGTGCTGACGCAGTTTTTCAACCAAGACTTGAGCCAGCTGCCCGGCGTGAGCGGGTGGGAGACGTTGGAGAACGGCTGCCGGTTCAACGTGCAGGGCCAGATCCAGTGCGAGCTGACGCTCACCGAGCAGGTGCCCTACAGCCGCGTGGGCTACAAGGCCGAAACCGACAAGCCCGTGAGCGCCCAGGTCGTCTTCGACATCGAGCCTGACGGGGAGGCAAGCCGTCTGCAGGGCCACCTCGACGTCGAGGTGCCGTTCTTCCTCCAGGGCATGGTCAAGGGGTTGATAGACAAGTTCATGGACACGGCCATGCAGCATTTGAAAACCGCCATCGAAAGGAGCTGATATGGAGAACCATGTGATCAGGACCGACAACTTGGTCAAGAAATACAAGAACCGGACGGTCGTCAACGAGGTGTCCATCAACTTCACGCAGGGCGAGATCGTGGGGCTTTTAGGGCCGAACGGCGCGGGCAAGACGACCTCGTTCTACATGATCGTGGGGTTGATCAAGCCCTATTCGGGCCGCATCTTCCTCGACGACAAGGACATTTCGGAGGAACCGATGTACAAGCGCGCGCAGATGGGCATTGCCTACCTGCCTCAGGAGGCGTCGGTGTTCCGGCAGATGACCGTGGAGGACAACATCCGGGCCATTTTGGAGTTCAGCGGCAAGAGCAAGGCCGAACAGAAAGAGAAGTTGGAGAGCCTGATTGCGGAGTTCAACATCGAGAAGGTGCGCCGCAACAAGGGCAACAACCTCTCCGGCGGTGAGCGCCGCCGTGTGGAGATCGCCCGCTGCCTCGCCTCCGACCCCAAGTTCATCCTGCTCGACGAACCCTTCGCGGGAGTCGATCCCATCGCCGTGGAAGACATCCAGGGCATCATCCGGAAATTGAAAGACCGCAACATCGGGGTGGTCATCACCGACCACAACGTCCACGAGACGCTCTCCATCACCGACCGCGCCTACCTGCTCTTCGAAGGCCGCGTCCTCAAGGACGGCACCGCCGAGGAACTCGCCGCCGACCCCGTCGTCAAAAAGGTCTATTTAGGCTCGAATTTCGAACTGAGGAAATGAACACTGTACTTAAAAAAATCATCGTTATGAAAAACACAACAAAACTCATCATCGCGTTAGTGCTTTCAGCACTATCTTTTGCCGCGACCGCACAGGTCAAGCAAGCATTCAAAGTGGTGGACTTCAACACCAAACGGCCGATCGCGGGGGCGACCTCCTCGCTCTACGGGCAGACACTCACCACCGACGCGAAGGGCGTGGCCGTAGCCAACCTCAGCGCCGACCAGAAGGGCGCCTACCTGCCGCTGGAGAAATGGGGGATGGACGGCTATGCCTTAATCGGGCGCGCCCCAGTCTCCTACTACAAGGACTTCCAAACCTCCGACACCATCTTCTTCCAAATGGTGCCGCGCCAAGATATCCGCAAAGAGCAACAGGAACTCACCGTACAGTTTTTCCGTTGGTGGAACGACCACTATGTGATGGAATACGTCAACAACGTGCTCAAGGACATCCGCGACAACCCCGACGAAGCCTCCTCCTTAGCCTATTCCATGACGGAAGACGCCGCGAACACGCGCTTGATGTTCATCTCCCGATACAGGGATGCCGACGACATCAACAAGTACCAACTCTGTGAATATTACGACAACCCCGCATACGCCGACGTGCTGCGCGTGCTGCGTACCGGCGATGTGGACAGTGCCGTGGCCATGGTCAAAAGCCATATCGACACCACCGACAACAGCCGGGCAAGTTTGGAATGGATCGACCTTTTCCGCACTTTGAAACAACTCAACATGGGCACTCGAGACAAGAGTTTGGTGAGCGACTACACCGTTTATCTTTACCGAAACAAATTCTATCCCGACGAGGCCGCTCACTACATCCAGGATCTGAACAACGACAACCGGTATGAAATGGCGAACGAAATCATCCGGTTGGAGAAAGCCAACAACCGTGATCCGCGCTTGAACTCCACCTTCGAATCGCCTTGGTTTCAATATTATAAGAAAGACAACGCCAAGATGAAGGCCAATGCCGAGGCCAGTCTCAATTCCAACAAAAGCACCTACTACAAATATCCCTACTACAAAACACTGGGCGACATGTACTGGATGTACAAGAATCTTTATATTGTATATCAACTTACGGAAGACAGTCTGTCGGCCATCCGCGCCTACGACAGCACTTTGGCATATCTCGGGAAATACATCTCCTGTTTTTCCGGGAATGACGTTTTTGCCAAAAACCAACAACTCATCGACCACTATCATTATGTAATAGACGCCACCTCCACTGATTATGTTGACAAGGAAAAAATCCAGAGTCTTTACGATGCCATCTACGATGCCGCCAAAGCGAACTACGACAGCGACACCGCCAACCTCTTCCTGCGTCTCCAACTGACCGACAACGCGCTTCTCTGGCTGAAAGACTCGCCCGAACCGGTTGACAATATGGAGAGAAAGCAGGAAATCCTCACGCAACTCAATGACGTGCTAATCCAACTCACGACCGACTTCCCTGAATTTTTCTCTTTGCAGAACGTGCAGATCAGCGCACAGCTGCTGGCCGCCTGCATAGTGAGCAACTGCGACAGCAAGAAGATGGACGACGCGTTCCAACGCTACGTGAAAAGCTACGAAACAGTGAACAACGTGTTCCCCAACCTTTTCGAAGGCGGCTTCCTCCGCATGAACAACATGTTCGAATCCTATCTGGCTTCCGACCAACAGACCGTGATTGCCAACGAGCTCTCCGACTTCAACGAGCGGTTGCTGAAAATCTCTGCCGGCAACGACCCGCAGAAACTGCTCGTGCTGAAAGCCGAACAAGCCAACAAAATCGCCGAGACACTGTTTTCGGACGAAGACTACGAAAACGCCGTCGGCTACTACTTGCAGTCCATCGAATACTACGAAAAAGCGATCCCCAACGACACCAAGCTATGGATCCCTTATCTACGCAACTACCTGCAGATGGGCGACGCGCACCTCTACCAAAACCAATTCGACAAAGCCCTGATGACCTATCGGAAGATCCTCGACTTCGAGCCGCAAATCCCCGCCAGCATGATTCCGGAATACACCACCATGAAGGGCAGCGTTTACTACTACAACAGCGATGCCTATAAAGCCATGGACGACATGAAACGGGCGGAGAAAGAGTTCAAGATGGCGGAGAAACTGTACAAGAAAGGCATCGCTTTGGGCGACACGTCAGCCTATCCGCTCCTCGGCGAAATGTACCTCGGCAAAGCTTCCGCCGCAGTGCAGGCGCAAGACTACAAAAAATGCATGCAAATGCTGGAGAAATCGATCGGCTTTTACGAATCGTGCGGTATGGACCGTCCGCTGACCCGCTACGAACGCGGCAAATCGACCCTCGGTCTCCTCTACCAGATGTTCGGAAAGAACGAGGAATATTACAAGAATGCGGAAGGGCTTGTCAAATTCTACCGCAAGTTCGCCAACACCAACCGAGACTATGCCTCTGGTCTGGTAGAGTACGCGGAAAAGCTGCTGAACAGCGAGAGAATCACCAAGGAAGACGCTCTCCTGTATTCCAAAGACATCATCAAAGGGTTGGAAATCCTGAACCAGAGGGGCGAAGATGTGGAGTTGCCCTACCTTCGCGGGTTGTTCAACTTGGCCAAAGTCTATGCCACCAACGACTCCATACAGCAAGCCATTGATCTCTTCAGGGGCTGCATTCCCGCCAGCGAGTACATGTTCGCGGACACCGCCATGGACACCCACCAGGGCAACTTGGTGGAAATCTACAAGAAGCTGGCCCTCTGTTATGAGAGCATGGCCGAAGAGATCGACACCGCCCACTCCGAACTTTGGTACTACCGCGCCGTGGACGTCCGCGACACCCTCATCGACCTGATGACCGAACTCAGCGAGGACGGCGACGTGAACCAACTCTACGAACTCGCCCTGGAATACCGCAAAAACGGCCTCATCTTCTACGAACTTGAAATGATCCCGTCGGCACAAGACTACTTCGACAAATCCAACGAGAAGCTATTGATGCTCTACAACAGCGAGTACAAAGCCGATGTGGAGGACGACGTCATCCACAACTACTTCCTCAAGGGATTGGTTTACAAAGAAAGCGGCAACGAGGAGAAAGCCATCGCGAATTACCGCAAAGCCGTTGAATTCGGCGAACGAATGGAATCCGACGAATTCTCCCGGTTCTATCTCGTCACCCTGGCAGACCTGATCCAAATCCTCGAAAAAGACAAAGATGCCAACGCCGCCGAAATAGCGAAACTTGAGAAACAACTGAAAGAACAATCCAAAAAACTGAAATAACACCCTTAACCCTTTAACCTTTTAACCCTTAAATGAACAGATATTCGCATCAATACACAGTCACTTGCCAGGACATGAACAAGGACTACCGGCTGAGTCCGGCGGCGGTCCTGCTCTACTTCCAGGAGAGCTTCGCGCGGTACATGAGCTGTCTGCACCTGGCCGCATTCGACTTAGTGAAGGAACGCCAAATGTGGATCATCACGGAGATGTGCGCAGAGATGACCGAGGCGGACACGTTCTGGGGCGACAACATCGAGGTGACCATCTGGGTGAGCGAGATCACACCGCTGCGGGTCTATGCCGACTACCGTGTCACCAACGCCGACTCCGGTGCGCTGATTGCCAAAGGCACCAGCTGCTGGAACCTCATGAACGCCGATACCCGCAAACTGGATTTCACCCACAGCGTGGCCCCGAAAATCACGATACTACCGGAAATGATGACCGAAAGCCACAAAAAAATACGCTTTCCCAAAGAAGGAGCCGTCCTCAAGCAAGTGAACCACAAGGTCAACCAACTTGACCTCGACTTCAACGGGCACGTCAACAACCGCAGCTACATCAGCATCGCCATGCTCACCGTCCCCGACGAATTCCTGCTCACCCACCGCACCTCCCGCTTCGTCATCCACTGGCTGCGGGAGTCCTACCTCGATGAAACGCTGACATGCACGCTGCGTCAAATCTCGGAAAACACCTACGTGCACCAAATCACCCGTGAGAATGGCGAAATCTCCGCCGAAATCTACTCCGAATGGGAGCCGCTGACCAACAAGGTGGAGGTCTCTGATGTGGCCAAACGACGTTAGACTATGGATACTTTCGGGAAAACATTCCGTCTCACGGACTGGGGCGACACGCACGGCGAGGCGCTGGAGGGCCTGATCGAAGGCTGTCCGGCGGGGCTGCGGGTCGATATGGACTTCGTGGCCGCCGAGCTGAACCGGCGCGCCCCGAGCGACGACGCCCTCTCCACGAAGCGTCGCGAAACCGACCGCGTGGAGTTCCTCTCCGGCCTTGAAGACGGCATGACCACCGGCGCCCCCATCCGTTTCCGAATCCCGAATGTAGACGTAAAGATTTCTAAGACAAATCGTTACGTTCTAAAACCATCCCACGCCTCATACACCTACATGCGCAAGTACGGCGTCACCGACAACGAGCAGTGCGGCCGGGCGTCGGCACGGCAGACCGCGTGCCGGGTGGTGGCAGGTGCCATCGCCAAACTATGGCTGGCGGAACGTGGCGTGAAAATCACCGCCAAAGCCCTCAGTACCGCGACCCCCGCACGCGAAGGCGACTCCGTGGGCGCACTCGTGGAAGGGCGCATCAGCGGGTTGCCGGCGGGCTTGGGAGAGCCGGTCTATGACAAGTTCTCGGCGCGGTTGGCTTACGCGATGCTCAGCATCAACGCGGCGAAAGGGTTCGACTACGGCATGGGATTCCAGGCGGCGGAAATGTCCGGCAGCGAATACCACGATGTGCAGAACCCCGACTTCTCGTTCCGCACGAACCACGACGGCGGCATCCAGGGGGGCATCACCAACGGCGAGGAAATTTACTTCCGCGTGGCTTTCAAGCCGATTCCGTCGGTGCGCTACGATCGCGAAACAATTGACTTTGACGGCAATCCTGTGGTGATGAAAGGCTCCGACCGCAACGACCTCTGCGTCGCGCCGCGCGTCCTCCCCGTGGTGGAAGCCATGGCCGCCCTGGTCACCCTCGACTTTTGGCTAACCACCTAACCACCTAACCTTCTAACCCATTAACCCACTAACCCAAAAAAAATGTATCTTTGCCGAAAATTTCAAATCGGTATAATTCAAATACAAACCCCATAGTATCAATATGAAGAATACACCAATACCCGCAGAGATTGTGGACAAGAAAGTCGCTGAAAGCGGCATCAGCAGCGTTGGCAAGGCATCCATCCGTGAGGTGAAGCGTCTGATCAACGAAATCGAGCAGGCCTCCGGCAAGGAGTTCGTGCGCATGGAGATGGGCATTCCCGGACTGCCGCCGTGCTCCGTGGGCGTGGAAGCGCAGATCGAGGCCCTGAAGAAGGGCGTCGCCGCCATCTATCCTGACATCGAGGGCATCCCCGAACTGAAGAAAGAGGCCGCCCGCTTCGTCAAGAACTTCATCGACTTGGAAGTCGAGCCCGAAAACTGCATCCCGACCGTCGGTTCCATGATGGGCGGCATGGCCGGCTTCATGACCTTCGTGCGTTGCCGCAAAGAACGCGACACCACCCTCTTCATCGACCCCGGTTTCCCCGTGCAAAAACAACAGCACCGCGTCTTGGGCCTCAAATACGAGACTTTCGACGTGTATGAACACCGCGGCCCGAAGTTGAGAGCCAAGCTGGAGAGTTACCTCGAAAAGGGCAACATCCACACCATCATGTACTCCAACCCCAACAACCCGTCGTGGATCTGCTTCACCGAAGAGGAACTGCAGATTATCGGCGACGTGGCCAACAAGTACGACGTGTTCGTCTTCGAAGACCTCGCCTATTTCGGCATGGACTTCCGCCAGAACATCTCCGCGCCGGGCATCCCGCCCTACCAGCCGAGCGTCGGCAAGTACACCGACAACTACGCCCTGCTGATCTCCGGTTCCAAGGCATTCAGCTATGCCGGTGAGCGTATCGCCCTGATGATCATGTCCAAGAAACTCTACAACCGCGAGTTCGACGACCTGGAACCCTACTTCCGGATGAAGAAGTTGGGCCGCGCCATCATCTACGGCACCGTCTATGCCATCAGCTCCGGCGTCGCGCACTCCGCACAGTACGCCATGGCAGCCATCCTCAAGGGCTGCAACGACGGCACCTACAACTACATCGAAGACGTGAAGGAATACGGCGAGAAGGCCGCCATCATGAAGAAGATATTTCTGGACAACGGCTTCGAAATTGTCTATGACAAGGACGGCGACAAGCCCCTTGCCGACGGTTTCTACTTCACCGTGGCCTATCCGGGCATGAGCAGCGAGGAACTGTTGCACGAATTCCTGTACTACGGCGTGAGCGCCATCTCGTTGAGCACCTGCGGCAGCGACCGCAGCGAAGGCCTCCGCGCCTGCGTCTCCCTGACCCCGCGCCGCCAGTTCCCGATCCTGGAAGAGAGACTGAAACTGTTCAAGGAAAACCACTGATTCAGTTAGAAGTTAGTAGTTAGCAGTTAGTAGTTATATGGGGGACTCGAGAGGGTTCCCCGTTTTTAATGTAGAATGTAGAATGTAGAATGAAGAATGTAGAATGTAGAATAAATACGTGGAGATACGCGCGATACGTGGAGATAAAATCACATGAAGATAATTGTTCGAACGCTATTCGGTGATCCTGTCAATATAATTGTCTGATTTGCGATACATCAGAAAATAGACCGCGTCGTCCGTCACTTTGATTATTTGGTCAAAATACTCTCCGTAGGACATGGTCTTAGGCGGATTGGCCGGTGCGTAAAGAATTTTAGGCTCGAAATTCAAGTCGTTCTCCAAACGCCCCATCACGATACAACGGGGTTCAGGCTTCGTATAGACCAGCATATTCCATTTACTGGGCTTCCGGCTTCCGTAATTTTTCTTGTTTCCATTGTATAACAGCCATAGTTCGTCTTTCCACTCGAAAACCACCGGAATGTCCTGATGGTTACCGCCACCATCGACACATGAAAAAGGAAGGGTCGTGGAGCTCAGCAAATCACCTTTACTATCAAACAGATATAAGTAAATGTTCTGATAATAATTGTTAATATGGACAGCTCTTCCATCCGACCACATTTCCATCAAATGACGGTAGGCCAGTACCATAACGCGACCATCTTGCAAGGACAAAACCTTGCCAGGCACAAAACCCATATCCTTCATTTCCGTTTCGTATGAAATTTTTTCAGGCACGTACGGTTTTTCTGATTCAAAGAAATTCTCATCCTGTAGTTTACCTTCTTCATCCACCAGAATTGTCGCAACTCCCTCTTGTGTTACGCCAAAGATGAAGAATCGGCCGTTTTTTCCGGGCAACATTCCTGCCTTAGGATTGGTGATTTCCCGGCTGTTGTCAGTCAATTCGACGGGAACAACATTTCCAGCTGCTGTTATTGTAAGATAGCGATGAACCACGCCTGACGAAAAAGCCACCATACCCACACCCCAATGAACGTTTTTCCCACTCTGCGCCATCTCTTCAATGAAAACGGCTCCGTTATTAGTCAAGAACCCGTTCACTTTGTATGGACTTGGGTCAGCGAATTCTTTCTGTACGTGATTAAGTGTGTTTCCCTCCGCGTCAACAACCTGCAGATCAAGAGTATATCCATCCATTTTTTTATTGTTCGGAATAGTGTATGTTACGAAAGCGGTCATGTTATCGTCTTGTAAGTGCAATATGAGTGCTGTGGCGAGCTTCTTCCCTTCGGCAGGCACACTATATATTGTATTTAGCACCAACTTCTTATGTTTCTTCTCCATAATCGGGAACACCGATTCATAATAATCCACGCTCTTGGTCTTTTTATTATATTTATAGCCAAGAAGCACCACATCTTCACCTCGCAAATAGGCAGTTCTGAACTCATAATCCTCATCTATCTCATGCTCCACCGCAATGATTTGCTTTTGTTTGTCATAAACGGTGATGTACATGTCATCATCCGTGTCGTACCAACCTTTTTTCACGCCGCACAGATAAAGATATTGGTCATCTTCACTTAATACAGTGAGGCGGGAGCCGTCCTCAATTTCGGTTTCCGGTCCATTCGGGACAAGGGTTTGTGCGCGCCCCCCGAGCATGAAAAACAGGAGCGTCAAAGCGAATAAGATTCTATTTTTTGTCATAATATTGATTTTTGTCAACAAAAACTAATCACATATACAACGGACGGAAAACCCGATTGATTGCCCAGTAGAGCTATGACTCAAATCCGTTTCTTCATATCTTAAAGCACGTAGATATACATTGTTACTATAATGAATTGTAGAAGTCCAAAATAGGGCTTGTTTACCGAAATTTCTGTCATACCAATAATAACTTACCGGCCAAGAACCAGCAGGAAGGGCGGAAAAGCCCGAAGCATTATTTGCGCTTAGGTTGTTTCCCACCGCACAGGTGATTTGTGGTGCGGTGTTCCATGCTGTCGTGGAAGCCAGAGGCTTTCCGCTATTATACCAATTGTTGCAATAATAGTCGTGTTGGCTGCTTACATACGAAGCTAACTGGGTCCATTCTGCATTACTGGGTACATGCCATCCTGTGGGGCAGATTCCTTGCACTCCGCTGGGGACACTATCCGATGAACTCTCACCATGCATCACCGCCGGCCAATTGTATAGATGTCCGTATGTGGTAACGACATCACCATAGTTATTAGGGTTGTATCGATAGGCTACAGTAGAGGAAGATTCAGTTCCAGCAGGAATTTCCTCTCCATTAGAGTAATGCGTCGTGCGCAAGTTTTCTTTCATCCAACATTGCTGTCCGATATGTACAGTGTTATAGACATTGCCATCGTAATCCGTGACAGTGGGGTTACCTGGACAAGGCAAACCGTTCAAAGGATCTGTCAAAGTGATGAAACTACGTTGGTTTCCGTATGCCGTACCTGCATTGATGGTGACGTATGCCCGCACATAATAGGTGGTATTTGGGAGCAATCCCGTAAGTGAATCCGTAAAACTTCCTTCGGCATTTCCGGAAACAGTGTGGTCGTTGCTCAAGGTTGGTTCAGGGCTTGTACTCCAACATAGTCCTCTTGCGATCACCGTTTCGCCACCAGTGGAGACTGATCCTCCGCAGAGAGCAGATAACCCGGAGATACCGCTAACAGCAGCTGTGCTCACCGCAATATCACTAACACCAACGCCAAATATGCACCGCACAGAAAGTCCTTCATTACCGTAATCTGATGACAACTGAATGTTAGAAGACTCGTGATCTATTATGAATTCATGCCCTGTAGAAGTCCAAAGATAAGCTTGCCGACCATTGTAATATCCACTTGAAAACCCTGCAGGATATGCGGTGAAGCCAGTCGCGTTATTTAGACTTTGATTATTGCCTGGTGTACAATATTTGTTGTCTGAAAACCATCCCTGTGTGGAAGCCAGTGCTTTGGCTATTTTAGCGGTATCAGAACCACACACAAATTCCGGAACATTGCCCACGTATCCACACAACTGAATAAACTCGTCATTGCTTGGGATATGCCAGCCAGGAGGACAAACTCCTTGTATCACCATTGATGCAGAATCACTAATATTGATGCTGTGATTCATTGCTGCTTTAGAATAAAGATACCCATACATTGTCAAATCGCTGTTTCCAGAGATGAAATAGGAAACCTCTCCGGTGGCAGGACTACCATTTCCGACAGCAATTGCCGTTCCGTTATGATAATGCGTAGTTCGCATATTTTCTTTCATCCAGCATTGTTGTCCTATTAATATGGTATTATAAATATTGCCTTCATAGTCAGTAACCGTAGGTACATTTGGGCAAGGCAATCCATACTGCGCCTCTGCAAACGACAATAGAATCGTTTCGGAAAGCATTTGTTGCTGAATAAAATGCTCGCTTTCCACCTCGTTATGGTTAATGGTTGCATACCCCACATATTCCATAGTATCGCCAGCTTCAAACAGGTTGTCGATGGCATCCTTGATACCATTTTTGGGTTGCACGACACCGACAACCGCTATAGAATTTCCACCACCGGTGCTGCGGTTCACCATTTTTATTGAAGAGGTCCGACCGTTCTGCCGCGCCGTCAGGAAATAGACGCCTGTCGAGGAAAGGGTGATACGGATTTCGTGGGTGCCCGGCTGTAGAGACGTTGTGCGCAACGTCTCTACAATGCGCCCGTTGATATCGGTGATTTCCAACGACACATCACCCTGTTCCGCCATCAGCAGATTCGCGAATGTAATGCCGTCGAAAGGGTTGGGGGTGTTCTGCGACAGGTGTAGAAACGCAAAACCTTGCATTTCTATGTCACCGATACCCGTTTGGTCTGTCATTGTCAATACCGTGTCATCGGGCCACGTCAGTGTCTCTTGCCACCCCTTCGTGAGGTTGCTGACAACTACTCGGTTCAAAGGGACATATTGGTTATTCGCATCGCGTCCCGTAAATGTCACGCTCACCGTCTGCGCCGAAACCGCCGCAAACAGGAACATCATGGCTATGTACGTAAGTGTCTTTTTCATTACTTGTTGTTTTTTTCGGCTGCAAAATTACCACAAATCTCCCAACCATTTTATCCTTCACAGCAGAAATATGTTCCCTCCCAACCAAAAATATGACGTTTCAACAAAATGCAACGACCTTACAGGGATGATTAGCATTTGACAATCAGCATCTTAAACACAAATGGGAGTTTAATACCCCGAAGCGGCGTTTGGGGTATTAAATCACCGTTGGGGTAATAACGGACGGAATAAAATGACTATCTTTGCCGCTGTAAAGTTCAACATTATGAAACAGCAAAAAACAATTGTCACCATTTTACTGAATATCCTGTTTTGCGCCGCACTGCTGTGGTTCTTCTCCCGCAACGCGTTCCTCCGCCCGTTTTTAGGCAGCGCGGGGAAAGAGGCCCTCTCGGGAGTGATGCTGCTGGCCACCTTGTATGCCAACTATTATATTCTCTACCCGAAACTCTATCGGGGCCACATGTCACTGTATTGGCTTTTGGTGGTTATAGCCTGTTTTGTAACAGGAGGTGTTGAACTGGCCATTGGCTATCCTTTTATTGTAAAGTGTAATGCATTGGCAATCCAAGAATATGGGTCATTCTACTTTTTCTCTAAACGTTTGTTGTTCGTCTTCAGCCGCAACCTCGCTTTCAACCTTTTTGCTTACGTGTTGAGAGAAAGGAAACAACTGCAACAATCTTTGGAAACGGAGAGCAAGGTTGTCTATCAATTTGCCAAAATGCTTGACGTTTGCAATGACCAAAACGACTGTCAGCACATCCCCATAGACAATGTCTTTTACTGTAAGAAAAATGGGAATGAAACGGAAATCCACACGGTTGAGGGCATCAAATACACCCGATATTGTACAATCAAATACTTGGAACAACATCTTGGAGACAAAGAGTTTATCCGTATATCCGCCTCCGTTATTGTCCCTTACCAATACATCGCCTCATGCGACGGGAAGGCTGTGACCCTGAAGAACCTGTTTCGGTCAGAAGCTCCCCTCTCCTTCCCATTGGACACCAAAAGAGCCCCTCTGATTGCAGCCGCCATCGATGAATATCTGCATGCTGACATTGAAGAGAAAAACGAGTTACAGATAGAAGGCGAAGAAGAAAAAGGCAAAAGAGGTCCGTCTGTACCGCCGAAAGAGAAGCTCGACGCTGTACTCAACTACATCAAAGAGCATCCCGGTTGCCGCTCCACGGAACTCATTTTCCACACCTCCTATTCGCAGACCACCATGGATCGCTGCCTCTTTGAACTCAAGAAGAAAGGGCTTATCGAATACACCGGCAGCAAGAAGAGAGGCGGGTACTATCCGATTGGGTAATTAAGAATTATGAATTATGAATTTTTGGGGACTCGAGAGGGTTCCCCTTTTTTAATGTAGAATGTAGAATGTAGAATGTAGAATAAATACGTGGAGATACGCGTGATACGTGGAGATAAAATCACATGAAGATACGGCGGAGAGAATCACAGCCCGGCGACCATTTTGTAGAACTCACTTTCGCGCATCTTTTTCATGACATTTTCTTTTGTGTTTTCTTCCCAAGGCTTATACGAATACCGGATCTCCACGCCTAACCATTGGATGCAATAGCGTTCGTAGTCGCCGTAATCAGAGGTGAAGGTCTTCAGATAGACACCATTGATGGCTTTCTCCAACTGCTTGAGCAACTTCGGTTTACCTTTCAGCAATTTTTTCAGTTCCGAGATAATCTTTGAATTGTCCGCCAATCCGGTTTCAAACACCTGCGGAAGGAGCTTTTCGATGGCTTTGTCGGGCTGTCCGAGCTTTTGATAGATGTCGGCATAGCGCAGGGCGGTCCGGATATAGTACTCCGCGTATGCGTTTCCACAATCGCTCCGATAGGGATACGCCGTGTCGGAAAGCGCCAAATAGCGCAGTGCGGAGTCGTATTGGAACAATTCGTAATAGCAATCGCTGATCTGGGTCGCCGCTCTGTGACGAAAGTTAGTATACGGATCGGCCATGATGCCACCGCCCAACGGCTCAAGCTCGTTTTGCCCGCCATTCAGCAGCTTGGTGTAGGCATCCACCGACTCCTGATACTTTCTCTGTAAGAAATAGACATAACCCACATTATGCAACGCTCTCGGATAGAGCTCGTTCCGAGGATGATTCTCCACGATGTAGAGATATCCTTCCAATGCCTTGTCCATATCGCCTTCGTTAAAATATCGGGTAGCTTCCTGGAAATAGTCGGAAGGCATTTTCTGTCCGAAAGCAAACAACCCGAACGACATCAGCAGCAACAATAACAGTCTGGTTTTCATAATGTTACAACAAATTGATAAATAGCATTGTTTCTCATTCCATAAAAAGTCACTTGCCGACCGTCAAAGTAGCTTTTTTCAGAAAAGATGTCATCTACATTATACAGTTCAGCACAAATCTTGCCATTGACAACTACTTGATATTCCTTTTCACCCGTGTTGAGGATTGCAAAATAACCATCATCGTTGAAAAGCCCATCCACGACACCACCCGGCTTCGGATCATCTCCGTATTGCTTAAACAAGGGCAACAAAGCTTCGGAAAATTGACCGTCATAAACAAAATAGCCCTTGTCCCCGTAATTCATGCAGAAGAGCGAATGACCATACGAGGATTTTCTGTACTCCCACAACTTCGGCAGTACCTCGTCCCAAGGATGTATCATGAACTTCTCGGACTTGCGTATCGGATCGAACAGCAACTCTTCGTCCTTATATACATAAACCGAATCATCCGTCTTGAAATAGTGCACTGAACTGCCTTGGGGCGAAATATAGAGTGGCATGGCCCGGACACCGTATTTCGAGAGCGGCTCCTCTATTTTAACATTATCAACCACCTTGTACAGGTAGTAATCCTTCAGCCCGTAATAGGCAAAACGACCATTTGTATCAATAGAAGGATTGAACAGTTCATCAAAATCGACCAAATAATCAGTTCCATTCACATTCAGATAATGATGATTATCTTTTTTAAAAGTATAGAATGCATTCTTGCTGTCAAGCAGGGTGATGTTGCTGAAATCCTCAATGCCCCTGCGCATTCGTCCGTTCAGCACAAGATAGTCCGGCCCGCAATCATCGCCAGTGCAATAGTAGGCCCCGTCTTCCATCAAAGCATATTTCCAAGTGGTTCTGACATAGTCAAATACAGTATCTTTGGTGTGAATGAAAAACATATAGTCGTACTTTCCAACCGGATTCTCAGGCTTTACGATTTCAGTGTAAAGATAATCGCCTTTGTCATTGATAACCAATGCGTTAAAATGGAGGTCAGAAGTATCTATGGGTTGGCCGTTCACATATAGCACGAAACGGCCGTTCTGTTCGAGATAATAAATCGCGTTGCCGTTATCGCTGAAGTCCACCCACTCTTCGTCTTTCAGCTTGAACTTTTTGATGGTTTCGAGGGGAGTAGAATAGACCAAGCGGCCGTCGAGATAGAAGAAGGCGGTGTCGTTGCGGACCGAGGTGTTGGCGAAATGCTGACGGGTGCCCCCCGAACGTTGCCCTTGCACCGTTCCAGCTATCGGACCGTAGATATTCGTTCCGTCTTCATTCATCACATAGAGAGGGTCCGCGTTTTGGGAATCGCATAAGCGCAAAAAACGGCTGCTTCCATACTTAGAATAGCCGCCTCCGGCATAGCAGAGTCCTTCTATCGGTGCTTTGCTCGCGACCGCCGTTCGATTGCCGTCTTTTTTCACGCAGAAGCAGTAGTTTCCATCACGGTCAAACGAAATGGTATAACTATACGTTTCTATTTCATACGCGCCCGTGGTGTCCGACCACAACAGTCTTTCCGTAAGGGTCTGCCCCTGCAGGGCAAGCGCCACGAAGGCAAAAAAAATCAGAAGACACTTTTTCATAGCATGCGATTACGTGGTCAAAACAACACTACAATTACGCAGCGAAAATACAAAATAAATACGTGCGGCACCGAAAAAAAAAGAATTTTTTTTCAAAACAAGCTACGTATGAAAAAAAATTATACCTTTGCACCCGCAAAAAAGAAAGAACTCAATTAAATTTTATAAACATCAAAAAATTAAGATTTTATGAGAAAAAAAGTTAGAAATGTGATCATCATCGGTGCTGCTGGAAGAGACTTCCACAATTTCAACACCTTCTTCCGTCACAACAAGAACTACAACGTAGTCGCCTTCACTGCCGAGCAAATCCCCGGCATCGACGACCGTATGTATCCGAAGGAGCTGGCCGGTGAGGATCTCTACCCGAAGGGCATCAAGATTTATCCGGAATCCAAGTTGGCTGAACTGATCAAGGAATTCGACGTGGACGATTGCGTGTTCGCATACAGCGACAAGCCCTATGCATACGTCATGGGCATCAGCGCCATCGTGAACGCTGCCGGCGCCAACTTCTGGCTCATGGGCCCGAAAGACACCATGGTGAAATCCAAAAAGCCCGTCATCGCTGTCGGCGCTACCCGTACAGGTTGCGGTAAGTCCCAGACTTCCCGTAAGATCATCGAATACCTCGTCGGAATGGGCTTCAGAGTGGTCGCCGTGCGTCACCCCATGCCTTACGATCCCGATTTGAACAAACAAATCGTCCAACGTTTCGCTTGCGTTGATGACCTCAAATATCAAAACTGCACCATCGAGGAGATGGAAGAGTACGAACCCCATGTGGTCACCAAACGTAACGTCATCTACGCTGGTGTTGACTACGAAGCTATCCTCAAGGGTGGCAAGACCAAAGATCCTCAAACCGGCAAGTGGATTGAAATGGCTGGTGCCGAGAACGATCCCGACGGCTGCGACATCGTGCTGTGGGACGGCGGTAACAACGACTTCCCGTTCTATGTTCCCGATTTGACCATCGGCGTGGCTGACCCGTTGCGTCCCGGTGCTGAGGTGAGCTACTATCCTGGTGAGGTTGTCGCCCGCATGGCTGACGTCATCGTCATCAACAAGATCGACTCCGCTTCTTTGGACAACATCAATACCGTTCGCGCCAACCTGCGCAAAATCAACCCGACGGCCAAGCAAATCGACGCCGCTTCTATCCTCACGGTTGACAAACCCGAACTCCTCAAGGGCAAGAAAGTCCTCGTTGTGGAAGACGGTCCTACATTGACCCACGGTGAGATGAAGATCGGCGCCGGTACGGTTGCCGCTCTCAAACACGGTGCTGAACTCGTTGACCCGAGACCGTATGTCGTTGGCAAACTCGCCGAGACCTTCAAGATTTATCCGAACATCGGCACCTTGCTGCCCGCTATGGGTTATGGCAAAGAGCAGATGAAGGACCTCGAGAAGACCATCGCCAACACTCCTTGCGATGCCGTCGTCGTGGGTACTCCTATCGACCTGCCTCGCTTCATCAAGATCAAACAACCCGTTGTGAAAGTCGGTTACGAACTCCAAGAGATCGGCACTCCCACTTTGAAGGAAGTCCTCGACGAATTCGTCGCCAAACACAACCTCAAACCCAAAAGACGCAGAAAATAATTTTTGCGCTTCATATTGTTGGATTGAAGGCGTGCCGGGGGGCGCGCCTTCTTCTTTTTAAATAAAATTAAACTTCCCCGCCGAACATATATCTAAAAAATGTATTTTTGCGCAAAATCTTAAAATAGAAAAATAAAATGATGAAAAGAATATTTACTCTCCTGTTTGTCATGGCGGCTGTGATGGTTAACGCACAGTCTATCAAAGTGTTCTACAACGGAACAGAACTGGGCGGAAACGACACGGTTTTCATCGCCTCGGACGGTCACAGCGACGAAATCAACACCTTTTTCGGCTACCAGAACACCACGGCCAACCCCATCGAGTTCCAGGTGCGCAAAGAAGTGCTGCTCCTTGACGAAGAGGCCGACATCTCGTTCTGCATCGGCGAATGCTACACCGGCGCCCTGTCCGCAGCCATGCCGCTGGCGGCCAACGAGACCGTGAACGCCACTGACGAGTTGGCGTTGCACGTCATCTACGCCGGCAGCGCGGAACCCGCACTGGTCAAATTCACCCTCTTCCGCACCGACAACGAGAACGACAAGATCTCCTTCTACGTCGCCTATGGCACCGGCACCGGTATCCAAGGAGCCGACATGGTGAAGACGCTCCGCGCCTACCCCAACCCCGCCGTCCGCTCCGTCACCATCGACTATGTGGCCCCGAACAGCCACTCCTTCCTTGTCATCAAGAACCTGACAGGACGTGAGGTTTACCGTACCCCCGTGGGCACGGCCGGCGGCAAGCAGATCGACGTCACCGCCTTCACCGCAGGCGTCTATCTCTACGGCATCGAGTCCGACGGCAAAATGCTCTGCACGAAGAAGTTGCTGGTCAAGTAACCCCTCTGAGTTTCCAATTTCCATCTCCTTTCTGCCATGTTTGCACGGCATTGGCTTGGTGTAACCCAGTTCCAATGGGACACAGTTGTACGGCCGAACAATTGGCTGACGTTGGTTTTCTGTGTCCTGTTGCTGCTGTTCACGATGATTTTCATCACCTTCCGCCGCAAGCTGCTGCTCATCGTCCGCGCCCTTTTCTCGCAACGGCACTTCTCCCTCATCCAGCGCGAAGGCAAGGTCCTGGAAGACCGTTCCTCGCTGGTCGTGCTGCTCTTCGACCTGCTCACAATCACCACCGGCGCGGTGATGTTCTGCACCGAATACCTGCCGAAACCCATGTCAAAACTGCCCTTCATCGCCTACATCGGGATTTTCTTCGCCTTATTGCTGGTCGCATACGCCCTGAAACTGCTTTGCAACGAACTGTACGCCTGGCTGTTCGGGCGCGACAAAGAACGTTCGGCCATCAACCAGTACAAGTTCATCTTCATGACCGACTTCGCCATCCTGCTCTTCCCGCTGTTGGTCGTCATCCAATACACCGGTCTCCGCGAATTCTACTATGCGGCGGCGGCGCTGCTCGCCATTCTCTTCTCGATATGGGTTTACCGGCTGCTAAAAATAAATTCACTCGAAGGTCACAGGTTTCATTTTTTTCTCTATTTTTGCACCCTTGAAATTTTACCGTGGCTTTTGTTCCTTAAGGTAATGTTAATTATTTGATAGATAATTTGTTGAAGGTAATTTAATAAAACACGAGAATGAAAGTAAAAAACATCTTGATTTCCCAAAACGCGCCAGAGGACATCGAACGCTCCCCCTACGCCGAGCTGCTCCACAAGTACAGCATCAACCTTGACTTCTACAAGTTCTTCAAAATCAGCTGCACCACTGCAATAGAATTCAGGAAGACACACATCAATATTCTGGATTACGAATCCATCGTATTCTCCAGCACCAACACCATTGACAAGTTCTTCGAACTGTGCAAGGACATGCGCGTTGAGATGCCCGAGTCCATGAAATATTTCTGCGCCACAGAGTCGATCGCGCTTTATCTGCAGAAATATGTCCCCTATCGCAAGCGTCGGGTGTTCTCCGCAAAAGACGCGCAAGTGAACAGTTTCTACGACCTGCTGATCAAGAACAAAACGGTCAGCATGCTGATTCCTTGCAGCCAGGACGGCATTCCCGCCCAGTTGGAGACCATTCTTGCCGAAAACGAGATCAAATACGCACAAGCCGTCGTGTTCAAGATCACGCCCGCCGACTTGGTGCACGATGTGGACATTGACAAATACGACATGATTGTGTTCTTCAGCCCGAACGGGGTGAAGTCGCTGCAGGCCAACTATCCGGATTTCCAACAAGGCGAGAAAGTTTTCGCCGCGCTGGGCAAAGCCGCCGAGCAGGCCATCGCAGAGGCCGGATGGACCCTCCACGTGATGGCCCCCTCCAAAGAGCACACCTCTCTCACCGAGGCTTTAGACGCCTTCTTGAAGGAATATGCCAACCGCCGCCGCTAAGTACCCATTCCCCAAAGCACGCCGCCTGAAATCCTCTCTGCTGATCAAGGAGACCGTTCAGCAGCGCAAGAGCGTGTTCTGTTTCCCGATCAAATGCTTCTATAGCGTCCGTGAGACCACCGGCGACGCCACGTCCAATGTGGCTTTCCTCGTATCCAAAAAACGATTCGCACACGCGGTGGACCGCAACCGGGTCAAACGTCTGCTCAGAGAATCATACCGTCTTCATTGTCAGGAGTTTACACCAACCAGCGGACAAACCGTCAGCCTTTGTTGGATGTTCGTGGGCGAGACCCTGCCCGCCTTCCCGCAGGTAGAGGAAGCCGCCCGCAAAATATTCGCCGACCTGCAATCCATCTTCAACCCTGTTCAACAATGAAAAAGCTGTACATAGGGTTCAAGAATCTGCTGTCGAAAATGCTGATCGGATTGATCCGGCTCTACCAGATCACACTCTCCCCGTTCATCGGACGCGCATGCCGGTACACCCCGACCTGCTCGAACTACGGCATCGAGGCTATCCGCAAGCACGGCCCGTTCAAGGGCACATGGCTTACCATCAAACGCGTGCTCTCCTGCAATCCGTGGGGCGGCAGCGGCTACGACCCAGTCCCTTGATCCTTACAACAAATATTTCCAAATGCCGACAAACTGGATGACCGCCGCGAGCAACACGAACAGGTGGAAGACAAAGTGCCGGTAAGGTTTCCGTTTTCCGATGAGATACAGCACCGCTCCGATGGTATAGGCCACACCTCCTCCGAGGATGTAGGAGAAGCCCGGCCACGTCATGGCGGCAACCGTGTCCTTCAAACTGATGACAACGCACCATCCCATGGCGAGATAGCACACCATCGAGAATTTGGCGTATTTCTTGAGATCGATGGCGTTGAGGACGACCCCGATGACAGCCACTCCCCACTCGACAGCGAGGATCGACCAGGCCATGGCGGGATTGATGGGCAGCACCCCAAGCATCATGATTGGCGTGTAAGTGCCTGCAATCGTGACGAATATGTTGCAATGGTCCACCACCCGCATCACTTGCTTCGGCATCCCCTTCGGGAGACCGTGGTAAACGCTGGAAACCAAGAACATAACGAGCAACGAGGAAACATACACCACACTGCTGACCAAAGCGTAAGGTTTCCCGCATTGCATGGCGGCGCGAACGGCGATCCACATCAGCACAAGGGCAACGACCACACCGCAGGCATGACTGACGGAATTGAACAGCTCTTCCCGGCGCGAATAGTCGGGAAAGGGCCTGTCTTTCAACGGAGTTCTGGGTATCTTCTCTAATTTATTCATCTACAATTATTTACAATGAAAATCGCATCCTAAACGTTGACCACATCGTAAACAGGTACTGCAAAAATATTCTCCATAGCCTCGACCAGGACTTTTGAAGGTATGGTGAAACCGCTGGGAGCCACAGGATTGACCGTCACAGCCAACAAATTGGGACGTTTCAAGACGAAAAGGCGACCGCCTTTGCTCAGGAAAAGCCGGAGGTTCATCGGGGTAACGAAAACTTTGGTGAAATCCTTCACCACCACCGCAGAGCCCATGATTTCCGGCTGCATCCGCAAGAAATTCAACATATTGTCGGTGAGGATGCCACTGATGAAGAGTTGGTTGCCGTGCGCGAAAAGAGCAGACTTATATTTGTCGGAAAGCAACGACGACGGAATGTTCAACGACACGGGGTTGTCGTCCTCCAACGCAAAAATACCGCTTTCGAGCTGCAGCAGTTCATCCGTCTTAAAAGTTTCATATTCAGGAAGTTTCATAAGTTCATACAACTCAGCGGTCTTCTTCACGACCGTATTGAGGTCGGGGGCGATGGCTGCGCCGGTGGAGAGTACGAGCCCGTCGGTGATGGTCGGTGCGGCATGGCTTTTGCGCGACAAAGCCCCGTCCACGATGGTGAGGTCGACGCCATACTCCGCCATCCTGTCCAGCACCTTGCGCACCCCGCCCGTGGTGGCCGGCCCCGACAAAATCACCTTGCCGGACTGCAACACCCGCGCCGTCACCAGTCGTCCCAAAGAGGTACTGTCCTCCGAGAGATCCACGATTTCGGAAACCAGCTGCCGCTGCCGGTAATGGTACTCCGAGGTCACAAAGAGGGTGCCCTCGTACAGCTCGATTTCCGGTTTCTCGGTCTGCGTCACTTGGTCGGTCTTCTCGCCGTCGATGCCGATGGAGGTCACCGCCACAACCTTCCCTCTCAACCGCAGCTGCTCCAGCAAATAATTGAGCGTCACCGTCTTACCGGTATTTTTGGCCATACCGGTGATGGAGAGGGTTTTGCATTTCAGTATGTTATTTATTAATGTCACTTTGTTGTTTTTCGGCATTCATAATAGTTAGCAGTTAGGAATTAGCAGTTAGCAGTCACTTTTTCGAATCACTATCAGATTTTGAAGATTTCTGGGTTTTCGTTATCGCAGACAAGATTCTGAAAAGTTCTAAATTGTCTTTCTTGATACTCTCATGCTGGAGCTCAGTAATATATTCACTTTCGAACAACATATCAATCCAAAATAAAGTTTCTGATGCTTCTTTGTAGGCAATATACATTTTCGCGTAAAAATCATTTTTTGACTGAGCGCATAATGCCTCACTTATATTGGCACCAATACTTGTTCCAGAACGAAGAATTTGTTTCGACATAACAAACTCTCCCTTTTCTTGTTCCAAATACTTACGCATCTTTATAATTCTTGATGCGAAACTTCGACTCTTCTCTAGTACAATACTTCGTTTCATGTTTAATTATTTTCTTTCTATTTTCAAATGATTTGCAAAAATAAAAAGACAAACAATCACTCAGCAAACGCCATGAAAAAAGTTTCAACACCAAACAGTTCATTTCCAGAAAACTCCTAGCTCCTAACTTCTAACTCCTAACTAACTTCTAACTTCGCATCAGCGTTTCAATCTCATCCACTTCCACCGGGACGTCCGCCATGAGGTCGATGGGGTTGTCGGCCACCACCACGTCGGTTTCGATGCGGACGCCGATGCCCTCCTCGGCGATGTAAATGCCGGGTTCGCAGCTCAACACGTTGCCGGGCTGGAACACCCAGTCGCGCTGACCCACGTCATGCACGTCCAACCCGATAAAATGGCTGGTGTTGTGCATATAGTATTTTTTGAAACACGGCATCGCAGGATCTTGATTTTCAACATCTTCCCGAGTGTATAACCCCAATTTGATCAGTTCCTCGTCCATCCGTTTGAAAACATAATCGTTGATTTTATGGATGGTCATGCCGGGTTTGAAAAGAGGGATAGTTTCTTTGTAAATTGAGAGAACTGCCTCATACACAGCTTTTTGTCGCGGGGTGAACTTTCCGTTTACGGGCACCGTGCGGGAGCAGTCGCCGGCGTAGTTGGCGTACTCCGCACCGAAATCCATCAGCAGCAGGTCGCCGTCGTGCATCTTCTTGTCATTCTTGATATAGTGGAGGATGCAGGTGTCGGGGCCGGAGGCGATAATGGGGGCGAAAGAGTGTGTGGTGGCTCCGTTACGAATCACCTCGTAGGTCATCTCGGCTTCAATCTCGTATTCGTATTTCCCTGGCGCAACGGCCGTTAACGCTCTGCGGAACATCTTTCCCGTAATCTCGCACGCCTTTTTCATCGTCTTCAGTTCCTCGGTGCACTTGACGTTGCGCAGTGGGTAAAGGATCGGGGCGAGTCGGCGGTAGTCGTGCAGCGGATAATTCTCCTTCAGCTGCTTGGCGAAGCGGATCTCGCGGGTCGGGAGTTCCTGTCGGAAACGCGGGTCTTCGGGAATGTGGAGATAGACGTGCTCCGACTGCACCATCACGGCGTTGAGCACACTCTCGAACTCCTCGAGGAACATCACGTTTGCCACGCCGGAGAGTTTCTTCGCATCCTCCTTGGAGAGCCGGTGCCCGAACCAGACAATCTTCTCGGGCGACGGGTTCTTGATGAACAGTACCTCACGGTAGGCCGGAGTCGGGTGCCACGGGGCCAGCATCAGAACGGTCTCCTCCTGGTCGATGCCGCAGAGGTAGAGCAGTTCGGAATTCTGCCGGAAAGGATGGGTGGTGTCGCCGCAACGCGGATACTCGTCGTGCGAAACTAACAATGCCACAGAGTTTTCCGCCATCTCGCCGACCACATTGCGACGATTGCGGGTATAAAATTCAGCTGATAAAGGTTGATAACGCATAGTCTGATTTTTTAAGCAGCAAAAATACGAAAAATCCCAATCGTCCCGACAGTCCTCATACGTTTCGTCCGTTTTCAACGCAACCTGTACATGAAAGAAAAATTATTATTTTTGCAACCCGATTTTGTTACATGCAAGATGCGCAATTTACGCCATAAACTCAGAAAAACATTGCTGTCGCTGCGAAACTATACGCCTGCAGCCGCGGTCATCACATTGTTCACCATGGTGGTCATGTTCTTCATCCTCGCCATGGTGGCAACCCTGTTTGACAGCTGCCAGCGAAAAGAACACGTGCAGCCGCAACCACACTGGTTCAAGCACTACCAACATTACTCCGAAAAGGCTTACGTGCAGTTCATCGAGGACCAGATCAGCAAAGACCAGGACACCACGCTCGCGGCCATCCTGACCCGGGACTACTACCGTTCCCGCAACTTCCACCCGTTCTGGACGCAGAAAGGGCTTCAGGAAGCCGCCACCGACTCGCTGATTTCCGGTTTCCAAAACGCGTACCGGCTTCACGGCATCCCCGCCGAATATTTCCGACTTGACAGTCTCCAACACTCCATCGACAAGCTTGTCAAGCACGAAGTCCCGGACAACGACTCACTTTACCCGCACCTGTATCGTCTTGAACGACAGCTCACTGACCAATACCTTCGCTTCGCCTGCGCCCTGCGTTACGGCGCGGTGAATCCGAAGACCGTCCACGGCCGCAAGTGGTATTACGAAACCCTCACCCCCGACTCCACCTTTATCCTCGCGGCTCTCAACAACATGTCCGACTTCACCGGGCAAATCCGCGAATCGGCACCAAAAACAACTGACTATCAAGCGCTTCAGAAGGAAATGTCCCGACTGTTCACCCTTTCCGACTCCACAAGCACAAAAGTACCCGACTTTCGGGCAGGCAAGGGTTCGCGAAGCACGCATCTGAAACCGCTTTGCGAAAGGCTGAACCAACTCGGCATCCCCGTCAACTTCAGCAACACGTTGAACGACACCATATTGCAAGCCATCAACACCTTTCGCCGCTGCAATGGCATTCCCGAAACCGACTCCTTGGATGCAGAGACCATCGAGAAGCTGAACCGTCCGCTGCAATATTACAAGGACGCCGTCGCGGCAAACCTCGAGCGTTTGCGTTGGCAAAAGCGCCATCAGAAATCCGACGACACGCTGCACATCGCCGTCAACATCCCCGACTACACGATGTGCGTGGTGCAACAAGACCGCGTCGTGATGCGCAACAAGATATGCTGCGGCCGCACGCAGAACCCCGAGAACGTCCCGTCGCGCCACCATGACGGCATCGTCATCCCGTTCAAAGCCGAAACCCCGCTGATGTACAGCAAGATACGTTCGTTAGTGCTGAATCCCGAATGGAACATCCCCTACGACATCATCAAGAACGAGTACTACCCGAAACTCGTGAGAAGCAACACGGCCGTGGTCAAACGCGAACGTCTCTACATCCGCGACAGCCGCAACGGGAGATACGTCGTCCCCGACTCCATCGACTGGAACAAGGTGAACCGCGGCAACATCCCCTACCGTCTGCATCAGACATCCGGGCGCCACAACGCGTTGGGACTCTACAAGTTCGTGTTCGCCAATTCCGAATCGGTTTACCTGCACGACACCAACAACAAGGGGGCGTTCAAGCGGCGGAAACGTGCGCTGAGTCATGGCTGCGTGCGTGTGGAGAACCCCGCCGACGTGGCCGAATGGGTTTACCAAGTCAACAAATTCGACACCAACTATATCGAGCAGCTGCACATCATCTCCGGCGCGGAACCGACCACCGAAAAAGGCCAGAAGTTTTGGGAGAAACGCCAAGAGCAGGACTCCATCCATTACGCCAACCTGAGCGACTATGATCGGCAGTTCTACCGCAAGTTGCGTCCCACCAGCATCAACTTGCAGAAGCCCATCCCGCTCTTCATCGAATACTACACCTGTTTCGTGGCTGACGACGGCACGGTTCAGTACCGAGACGACGTTTATTACAAAGACGGCAATATTTTGTATCTGCTGTCGCATCCTTAACGAATCCGAACAAATCCCGAAATCATGTCACAAAAGAACCATCTGTTGGTTGACGCGGGTGCGACGAAGAGCGCCTTCGTGCTGCTGGGCGGTGACGAGCCGTTCCGCTGCCAGTGCGCGGGCATCAACGCCAACTACACCCCCGAAGCCGACATCCTGCGCATCCTGGCCGAAGCCGTCAGCCAATTCCCGAAACAAACGGCCATCGAGGCCATCGACTACTACGGAGCCGGTTGCGCCACCCCGCAGAACGCGCTGCGCATGGAGGGTTACCTTCGTCTTTACTTCCCGACCGCCGACATCCGTGTCTGGTCCGACCTGATGGCCGCCTGTCACGCGCTGGCGGGCGGTCGCGAGGCGATAGTCTGCATTCTCGGGACCGGCGCGGCATCCTGCTTTTACAACGGACGGGAGATGGTACGGCGAGCCCCGTCCCTCGGCTGGATGCTCGGCGACGAGGGCAGCGGCACCCATCTCGGCAAAAGTCTGCTCACCGCCTACCTCTCGGACGCGCTCCCCCACCCGATCCGCAAAACCCTCGAGGAACGGTATCGGCTCAGCCGAGAGTACATCCTTCACAGGCTTTATCAAGAACCGCAGCCGAATCTGTTCATGTCGCAGTTCGCCCCGTTTTTGAGGGAGAACATCTCCGAGCCCGCCGTGCGGCAAATCGTCGCCACCGCCTTCAACACCTTCTTCTCCAAGCAGAAAAGCTACTACCCTGACAGCGAAGGGCTTCCATGGCACTTCACCGGATCGGTCGCCGCGCATTTCGAAGAGGTGTTGCGCGAGTCGGCGGAGACCTCCGGCTGCCAAATCGGCGAAATCACCGGAGACCCGATGACGCGACTTTGTTCCCTTTCCCAAAATCATTCGTTCCACAAACCTATTGAGAATTGTGATTTGTGATTTGTGATTTGTGATTTGTGAACTGTGAACTGTGATTTGTGGACGGTTCTTAAAGCACCCGTCAAAGTCGAAATAGTCCATAATCCCTATTCTACATTCTACATTCTACATTCTTCATTCTACATTCATAATTCATAATTCTTAATTCTCTCCCTCCTCCCGCTCATTTTCCCAAAAATTATATATATTTGCCGCTCCCCCTGTTTGGGGGCATTTTTTATTATAAAACATTGATTTTTAACAATTTAAAAATGAAAAAAAAACTTATGTTGGCGAGTGTATTGGCACTCGGTTTTGTTTTTTCAGCGACTTCATCAAGTATGGCAACCCCTGTTAAACCCAAAAAATCGAAAAAAACGACTTCCGGCGTGACCGCGGGCAACCTTGACCGCACCGTGAAACCCACCGCCGATTTCTACCAGTACGCTTGCGGCGGCTGGATGGCCAGCAACCCCCTTGGCGACGAATACGCCCGTTACGGCAGCTTCGACGTGCTGGCGGAGAACAACCAGGAACAGCTCAAGGAACTGGTGACCAAAATCGCCGCGCAGAAGAACGCCCCCGGCTCCATCGAGCAGAAAATCGGTGACTTCTACAACACGGCCATGGCGACCGGCGACCTCGAGCGCGGCGGCGCCAACCCGATCAAAGCCGAGCTCAACACCATCAACAACCTGAAACGCAGCGGCTTATCTGTTCAATTGGCGCAGATGTTGATGAATGGGCAGACCCCTTTCTTCGCCCTCTTCGGTTCCGCTGACCCCGACAACAGCAGCATGACCATCGCCCACATCTGGCAGTCCGGCCTCGGCATCGGTGACCGCGACTACTACCTTGACAAAGACCAGCAGCACATCCGCGACGAATACATCAAGTTAGTGGCCAAGATGCTCGGCATGTCCGGCTACAGCACCATGGCCAATTTCAAAGGCTACGAAACCGAGATGGCCAAGCGCATCCTCGCCCTGGAGACCCTGCTCGCCCAGAACGCCATCGACAAGACCGTGCTGCGCGACCCCTACCAGACCATCCACAAATGCACGCCCGCGGAGTTCCAGCAGATGATCCCCGCCCTCAACGTGCAGCAGTACCTGAAAACCCTGAACCTGAAGGTTGACACCCTCAACGTCGGCCAGCCCGACTATCTTAAGGGCATCAACAACGTGATCGAGGTCATCGACTTCGACGTGGTGAAAGCCTACCTCGCCTGGAACGTCATCCGCGGCGCCGCCTCTTACCTGAGCGACGAGTTCGTGGACGCCAGCTTCGAATTCTACGGCAAGACCCTTTCCGGCAAGAAAGAGAACCGTCCGCGCTGGAAACGCGTCATCGACAACCTCGACGATTGTCTCGGCGAGGCCGTCGGCCAGATGTACGTCAAGAACTACTTCCCCGCCGAGGCCAAGGTCCGCATGGAACAACTCGTCAAGAACCTGCAGTGGGCTCTCGGCGAGCGCATCAAAGCCTCCACTTGGATGACCGACCAGACCAAGAAGAACGCCCTCGAGAAGTTGGCTGCCTTCACGGTGAAGATCGGCTACCCCGACAAATGGCGCGACTACAGCGGTCTGACCATCGGCACGGAGAGCTATTACGCCAACGTGATGAACTCTCGCCGCTTCGACATGGCCTACAACCTCTCCAAAGTCGGAAAGCCCGTCGATCCCACCGAGTGGCAGATGACCCCGCAGACGGTGAACGCCTACTACGATCCCACCACCAACGAGATCTGCTTCCCCGCCGGCATCCTACAACCCCCGTTCTTCGACATGAACGCGGATGACGCGGCCAACTACGGCGCCATCGGCGTGGTGATCGGCCACGAGATGACCCACGGCTTCGACGACCAAGGCCGCAACTACGACAAGGACGGCAACCTCGCCGACTGGTGGACCGAGCAGGACGCCGCCACCTTCAAGGAGAAGGCCCAACTCATCGTCGATCACTTCAACAGCATCGAAGTCGCCCCCGGCGTGCACGGCAACGGTGAGTTCACCCTCGGCGAGAACATCGCCGACAACGGTGGTCTGAACGTTTCCTACACGGCTTTCCAGAAGGCCAAGAAAGACGGCCAGATCAAAGGCGAGATGGACGGTTTCACCCCCGAGCAGCGTTTCTTCCTGGCATACGCCGCCGTCTGGGCCGCCAACATCCGCGAGGCTGAGATCCTTCGCCGCACCAAGAGCGACCCGCACGCCCTCGGCCGTTGGCGCGTCAACGCCACCCTGCGCCACATCGACCCCTTCTACGATGCCTTCAACGTCCAACCCGGCGACCCCATGTATATGGCTCCGGAAAAACGTTCCCACATCTGGTAGTATTAGTTAGTAGTTAGCAGTTAGTAGTTAGTAATTCCACGAGGGCTGTAAGCCCGACACGTGTCAACCCAGGGTGAAGCGAAGCGGAACCCTGGGATCACAAAAGGGCTGCAAGCCCGACACGTGTCAACCCAGGGTGAACGAAGTGAGCCCTGGGATCACAAAACAAGAAATATATGTCAGAAAAGAAAAAACTCGCCGTCATTGCATTCGGCGGCAACGCATTACTGAAAAGCAAACAGAAAGGCACCTATCAGGAGCAAATCGAAAACGTCACGGAGACCTGCCGCAATCTGATCCCGCTGATCGAGAACGGCTACAACATCGTCATCGGGCACGGCAACGGCCCGCAAGTGGGCAACGTCATGCTGCAGCACAAGGCCGGCAAGGAGACCTTCCAGGTGGAGGACATGCCGCTGAACTTCTGCGTGGCGGAGACCCAGGGCTCCATCGGCGCCCTCATCGAGGAAGGCTTGCGCCACATCTTCGCCGAGAAAGGCTGGGACAAAGACACCGTGACCCTGCTCACGCACGTGCAGGTCGACGCCAACGACCCGCTGTTCCAGAACCCGACCAAACCCGTCGGTCCGTATGTCTCCCGCGAGGAGGCCGAGCAGTACCATGAGGAGACTGGCGACATCTACCGCGAGGATCCCAAGGGCAACGGCTGGCGCAAGGTGGTGGCTTCCCCGAAGCCGGTCCGCATCCAGAACATCAAGTTGGTGAAACAGTTGGCCGAACAGGGCATCATCGTCATCACCGTCGGCGGCGGCGGCATCCCCGTGGCCATGCAGGACGGCTATCTGAAAGGCGTGCAGGCGGTCATCGACAAGGACTTGGCCTCCGCCATGACGGCAGTGGAAATCGGCGCAGACGAGTTCTACATCCTCACCGACGTGCCGAAAGTCTATATCAACTTCCGCAAGCCGGACGAGAAGGCGTTGGACACCATCACGGTGAGCGAAGCCAAGAAATATCTCGAGGAAAAGCACTTCACCGAAGGCTCCATGGCGCCGAAGGTGCGTGCCGCCATCCAATATGTCGAGAAGAGCGGCAAGACCTGCATCATCACCGAAGCCGGCAGGCTTCAGGATCCGAACTGCGGAACGAGAATCATCGCCGACTAACACAAGCCCCTTGTTTCTGCAACCGGCATAAGAAACTAAATGTCAAAACAGACAAAAACAGACGATTGATTTGAAAAAAAAATGTGATATTCTGCAAAACACGCTTGAAAAAAGTCAACGCGACAAGGTAAGCAGCATTTGCTCAATATCCATAAACAACTAATTATCAACGCTGTACGAATATATAAAAAAATAATCGGACAAGGGTTGCGGATATGAGAAAAAAGTGTATTTTTGCAGCCTCAAAATCAAGGAGTAAATAACAGCGAAAAAAGAATAGAGCAATGAAAAACGAGTTGATTCAATACGTAGAAGATAACTTCATAACGACCCAAGAGTTCCCGAAGTTCAAAGCCGGTGACACTGTGAACGTTTCCTACAGAATCGTGGAAGGTTCCAAAGAGCGTATCCAGAATTTCCAGGGTGTTGTCCTGCAAATCAAGGGCAACGGTGTGAACAAGTCCTTCACCGTCAGAAAGATCTCCGGTGGTATCGGTGTGGAAAGAGTGTTCCCCTTCACCTCCCCGATGATTGCCGACATCAAAGTCGTGAAACGCGGTGTCGTGAGAAGAGCGAGAATTTACTATCTCCGCAATTTGACTGGTAAGAAAGCCCGTATCAAAGAGCGCAGAGGGTAATCATAATGTAAAGATTTTAATGGTTAATGAAAAAGGATGGCTTTCGTCATCCTTTTTTCATACGCACATATCTATAATTTGTGTACCTTTGCACCGTTAAAAAAACAGTTGACAAAGATGGCCTTGATTCAATCGATGGAAGCGACTGGCGCGAAGCTCTTCAAGTACCGTGGACAGATCCCGGTGCTCATTTTCGTGCTCGCCCTGCCGCTGTTATGGTTCACCAACAGCAACATCTACGTCTGGGAAACGTGGGGTTCCCCCTTGATGATCGCCTGCACCGTCTGCGCCGCCGTGCTCACCTTCGCCGGCCTCGCCCTGCGCGCCTACACCGTCTGCACCACACCCAAAGGGACCTCCGGCCGTAACACCGCCAAGCAGGTCGCCGACCACCTCAACACCAAAGGCATCTACTCCGTGGTGCGCCACCCGCTCTACCTCGCCAACTACCTCATCTGGGCCGGACTGCTCGTCTTCACGATGAACATCTGCGTCTTCCTCGTCGTCTCGCTTGTCTATTGGATCTACTACGAGCGCATCATGATGGCCGAGGAGGCGTTCCTGCGCTCCAAATACGGCGACGAGTTCGAGGAATGGGCCGCCAGAGTGCCTGCGTTCCTCCCGAAATGGTCCCTCTACGAAGGCGGGATGCTCCAATTCTCCTGGAAAACCTTCATCCGCCGCGAGTACGCCACCATCATGTCCGTACTCGTCTCCTACACCGTCGTGGACTACCTCCTCTTCCACCTGATCTGCGTCCGCAACTGCCCCGACAATGTCTGCCTCGGCGGGGAGCGCCCCATGCTCTGGATCACCCTCGCCTACACCGTCATCGCCTTGCTCATCAAACTCATCAAACACAAAACGCACTGGCTCGACGCCACCCCCGACCGCGACTGATTAATTAAGAATTAAGAATTAAGAATTAAGAATTATTATTCGAGCAAACCCGAAGTAACCAACCCGAAGTAACCAACACGAAGTAACCAACACGAAGTAACCAACACGAAGTAACCAACACGAAGTAACCAACACGAAGTAACCAACACGAAGTAACCAACACGAAGTAACCAACACGAAGTAACCAACAC
>Ga0247611_10001519_pt1 | contig 40897 bp, 41 predicted proteins | sample 177DNAGHGhighgp2_FD_192422 | JGI IMG/M metagenome (GOLD analysis project Ga0247611, IMG submission 192422) | Sheep rumen microbial communities from Palmerston North, Manawatu-Wanganui, New Zealand - 1770 DNA GHGhigh gp2 | ecosystem: Host-associated > Mammals > Digestive system > Stomach > Rumen... | reverse complement strand
TCACTGCCAATGTTCAGCATCTGTTCTGCCAATGACATCTCTGCCCAGCGGCCAGCAGCCAACCCTGTATGCTGATATTGACTCATCGAATTAAGTTGTTTATAAGGTCAACAATCTGTTTGCGCACAGCGGGATCCTGCACATCGCGGCTACGGTTGCCCTGATGGGGGCGTATGTTGATAAGCGAATCAAACTCAATGAAGTCTTCACCAACTATTTCAGGATATAGATTGATTCCCCACAAATCAGACTGGTTCGAGCCTTGCAGCAAGAGTTCTTTTTCAATATCGGCGTGTAGTTCGGCATCAAGTCCGAGGATACATTTCCTCACATCTACTACAGCCTTAATCATGTCGCCAAAATAGCCTGGCAACATGGCGTTTAATTCGCTGTGTTCGATAGGTTGCGTAATAATCTTCATCGTTATATTAATTCTGTATTTTAATTTGCAAAGTTACGAACTTTTCCCGACATGGGGAAATATTTTTTGCCGAATGGAAAATAATGTGTATCTTTGCAACCGATTTCAACGGTGAAATCTCGAAGCGTTATGCTCGTTCTGCGGATAGGAACCTAGGAAATTCCATAGCATTGCAGAATCTGTGTAATAGCTGCGCTGTTCAGCGTGGGCTAACTACATCTTTTCAATGCAGGGTTATTCCTAGGACCTCTATCCGAAGAAGAGTGTACGGCACCACGCTTCTTTTTTATTAGCTCAACGGGGTGCGGAAGAGCGTTAGAAAAACATCCTGACAATGAAACAGACAATGATCCTTTTGGCACTCCTTGCAATGCTTATTTTGACGGCCACCATCGGCTGTCAGAAAGAAAACAACAATGGACACACCAGTCCCACCGACACCATGCCCCATCAACCTGACCCTCAGCCAGACCAGTTCTCTCTCTCCGGCACTGCATGGATTTCAACCCACGACGAATGGTGGACATCGTCAATGCATGTTATCGATACCAGTATTTGGCGATTTCAGACCGACAGCACGGGCACAATCTACGAACATCGTATATACAACGACGATGACCCCTATGGTGGCAACACTTTCCAAATGACATACTCATTCGACACCACCACCATGAAAGGCATCCTCTATGGTTATGACGAACCTTTGGTGTTCACCTACCACCCAGATGACACAACCATCACAATCCGCACGCAGGGCATTACCACCTACTATCTACTGCCCCAATAAAGTCTTTCACAATAACCACTGTAACGGAACATGCTCACCGATAGTGGAAATATAAAGAGGCCTGCATCTTCAAATGCAAGCCTCCTCCAAAACTTTCACTACTGTATTCGTTATCCCTCGTAGAAGGGCATCTTGACGGTGACCTTTCGTCGCATCATAACACTGATTTCCGCAAAGTAGTCGGCCAGTGCTTTGTTTGTAGATGTTGTGGCCTCGGCGGCAGCCTCTTTCATTATTGCGGAAAGTATCTCGTCGGTGGGTTCCTCCATCAATGTAAGACGATAGGCGTTCAATTCTTTCTTTGACATAAACGATGTTTTGCTGCAATAACTCATTATTGGGATAAATAATGTATGTACGCAATAAGAAAGGCTTGAATCTGCGGATTCAAGCCTTTCTTTTAATGACTCTATGTGCTATCGGTTCTGTGTGTCACGTTCCTTTAGCATGGAGGTCAATTCGGCAGGGTCTCGGCGACAGTCAAAGACGGCAACGATAAGAACCCTATCGGCGGAGACCGTATAGACGATGCGGTCGTGGCGTGTGTTCAGTGCACGGTAGATACGACGTGAACCGTTGTACTCATCGCAAAGACGGCCTATTTCAGGGAAATCGGCCAGTCGTTGTGTTTCTTCAGTCACACTGGCAACTGTCTGCTCCGCGGTGACATAACCGAAACTCAGCGCCACACGACGGGCAATCTCTCTCAGGTCATCCTCCGCTGCCGTAAGCCACTCTACTTGCATATTGCAGACATTACGCGGTTGTAGATTTCCTCTTGTGGGATAGTCTGCATCTCGCCATGCTCGTAGGCATCCATGCGACGCTCCAGTTCGCGTAATTCGCGGTCGGCGACGGTCTCGGTTTGCTTAAAAAGACCAGACTTCAGCAGCTCTTCCAACATTCGTTGTGCCACTGCGTCATTCTGATCATAGCTAAGGGATATTGTGCACATAGTCATTAAGATATTATCCCTCGTAGAAGGGCATCTTGACGGTGACGGCCTTGAGCAGTTTCTCGCGGATCTTGATGTAGATCTCGGTGCCACTCTTGGCATACTCGGCCTTGATAAGGGCGGTGCCGATATTCTTTCCGGTGCTGGGGCTGGGGGAGCCGCTGCGCACCTCACCAATCTTGTTACCCTCGGCGTCGCAGACCTCGTAGCCGTTACGGGCGATACCGCGGTCCACCATCTCGAAGCCAACCACTTTGCGCTTGAAACCGGCGGCTTTCTGAGCCAGGAGGAGTTCCTTGTTGATGAAGTTGTTGTTCTCGGCTTTCAGCTTCACGATGAAGGCCAACGGAGCCTCGAGGGGGCTGATGGTGTCATCCATCTCGTGGCCGTAGAGGGCGAAACCCTTCTCCAGGCGCAGAGTGTCGCGGCAACCAAGACCGGCAGGCATAATGCCAAACTCTTTACCAGCCTCGAATACAGCATTCCACACTTCGATAGCTTTCTCCTTGGGGATGTAGATTTCGCATCCGCCGGCTCCGGTGTAACCAGTTGTGGAGAGGATGATGTCGGGAATACCTGCAAAAGTGAGAATCTTGAAGGTGTAGTACTCCATGTCCACGATGTTCTCGCTGGTCAGCTTCTGCATGGCCTTCAGTGCGTTGGGGCCTTGCACGGCGAGCTGAGCCCACTGCTCGCTCTCGTTCACGAAGTCCTTGCCCAGTTCCATGCCCATCTTGTCGGCAATCTGGCTCATCCAAGCCCAGTCCTTGTCGATGTTGGCGGCATTGGGCACCATGAAATACTCATCGTCGTGCACGCGGTATACGAGCATGTCGTCGACCACGCCACCCTGACCGTTGGGCAGGCAGGTGTACTGCACCTTGCCGTCGAAGAGGTCCTCAACGTTGTTGGTAGTGACATACTGCATGAAATGCTTGGCGATGGGGCCTTTGGCGCGGAATTCACCCATGTGGCTGACATCGAATACTCCCACATTGTTGCGGACGTTGTTGTGTTCTTCAACGAGGCCGGTGTACTGTATGGGCATGTTGTAGCCTGCAAACTCGGCCATCTTGGCTCCAAGGGAGATGTGGAGGTCTGTGTAAGGTGTTGTTTTCATTATCTAAATATTTGATTTATTATTATTTAAATTGTATTTTTACCTTAAGTTCAATTTACAAATATACGCTTTTTTTTCAAATAATCCTTAATAATTCACTTTTTTATTGTCCAATATGTATTATTTTCTTGTTGCGAAACCTTGGAAAGATACACTGTTGCAACTATTTTTAGTGATATATCCTCTCAATCCACCTTGTCATAATCCATCTCAACAGGCTGGTAATCGAAACACCCAGTTTCTCATTCCGTGCGGGGTTCGATTCCTAATAATTCTCAGTTTGTTCCAACTTTGCTTGCCTTTCAGCACTTACAAATTACTTTTTGAAGTCCTTTTTACTCGTGAGGTTAAGAAAATCTTATGAAGGAGTGAATATGTGGTAAAGAAATAGCAAAGCTGGAAAGGTGATGGCTTGAGAGAAAGGGGAGTAGTGGAATGAAAAACCATCCTTGCTGGGGGGCAAGGATGGTTTTGAAGTGGTGCACCGTGGGAACCGTGGCGCGTGCGGAGCATGGGGACCAACGGTTCAGGGAATAGTGTGCTATGCTATTGAACGAGCAGTTTTACAGGGTTGCTGTCCCCGACACGAACTACGTATACGCCGGTTTGGGGCATGCGGAATTGTACGCTTTCGGGATGGCTTTTGCCAACGTTGGCCACCTGGCGGCCCATGATGTCGAAGATGGCAATGGGCTGGTTGTCGGCTCCCTGCACTGTGATGTCCAGATGACGGGAAAGGATTACGAAGCCGCCGGATTGGGGAGCATCATCGATGCCCAGGAGCGATTTGAAGTAGGCTACGAAGGTGGTGTCCTGAGTGATTTGGAACTGGCGGGGGTTGTCGGTGTTGCCGTCGTTCCAGCGGAGGAATTCATAGTTGGAGTATGGGTGGGCGGACACTTGGATGGTCTCGTTGACATTGTAAAGACCCTCGCCGGATACATAGCCCATGCTCTCGTTCTCGGATATGATGCAGGCGTAGAATTGGTCGGAGTTTTCAATGCAGCTGATGAAACGGATGTTGTCGCGGTAGCGCATTAGCTCTCTGGTTCCGTTGATGGAATCGAGCGTGGGGTCGATGGGGTCGGTGTTGGACGAGTAGCAGAGGCTGAGGGGAGTGTCGGTGGTTTGGGTGTAGAATGTGTGGGGCAGACGGGTTGGGGTGCCAGAGTTGTCGAGGATGGTTACAACGAGGTTGTCGGTGCCGTTGTAGTAGAATGGGGTGTTCAGCACAATGTCGTTCCACCCTTCGCTGTAGTTGATGTCGCCGACAAACACTTGGGTCATCTGGCTGAACGGCACGGGGCCGACAGAGTCGTAGAAACGGTTGAAGTCGGTGTGTGCCATGTAGATGGTGCAGTTGGTTTTGTCGAATGCGTATGAGTGGGCATAGTGCAGGCTGATGGAGCTGATGGTTTGGGGACCGGTCAGCTCGTCGGGGGTGAATAGTTGTTGGGAATAGTTATAGCCTTTGTTGGCGGCATAGGGCAGTCCGTTGCGTGGATTGTTGTAGGAATCGCTTGTGATGATGGTTACCGGGTTGTTGCAGAGGTCGGTGTGGAACAGGGAGGTGTTGGAGGCGAGGCTGCTGTCGGCATAGGTGTGATGGTCGATGGGGTTGTAGAGTGCTCTCACATACCATTCGTAGATGGTGTTGGGTTCGAGGTCGGTGATGGTGATGAATTTATGGTCGGCATGGCGGCACTGGAAGGGTTGGTCGCTTCCGGAGGGACGGTAGTAGACGGAGTAGGCGCTGGCATAGCTGTTCCAGGCTAGCGAGGCGGTGGAGTTGGTGACACGGGTATCTCTGAGCCTGGCGGGACGGGTGAGGTTGGTGTAGGAGAATTTGATGGTGGTGCCGGGTTGGGTGACATTGTAGATGGCGAAGGAGTAGTCGGGGTTGTCGCCGCTGAGCCAGGGATAGTAGTCGGTGGCGGGTGAGAACTCGGTGCGGTGGCGTTGGGGCGAGAAGAAGGCTTCGGAGATATGGCCCGATTCCTCTGAGCTGTTGGAATTGGGACGGAAGAGCCAGATGCCGTCGAAATCCTCTACGCCGTCATATCCGGAGTTGCCATCGAAACGGGTGTCGATGCGGTAGATTAGCAGGCCGCGTCCGGGGAGCTGGGTTTCGAATATCTCGGTGTTGTCGCGGTATTCCACCACATAGAACTGGTCGGGTTGGGAGCTGGGGAAGCAATAGATGTTGTTGCCCAGCAGTGAGTCGCCTACAGAGTGGAGGGTGTAGGTGCCGGGGGTGGTGATCATGGGGATGGTGTCGAGCCAGTTGCCATAGCGGTATTTCATGTAGGCGCTCATGTGCTGCGGCGGCTTGCTGTTGGTGGCCATGAGGTCCCATGGACCCACGGGGGCAACGGGGTCGCTCTGATTGTAGCGGTAGAGGTCGGGGGCACCGAGCGAGTGGAACATTTCGTGGCAGAAGGTGCTGGGACCGAAATAGTCGGCACCCGAACCCTCGAGGGCAAAATTGAAAGTGCTGACCTGCTTGCCGTTGATGCGGACATCGTAGGAATAGAGGTTCCACTTGTGGGGCCAGAGAAGGTCGCTCCAGCCGGCGGTGCCGCCTTTTACCACAAAGTTGACATTGTCGATGAATCCATCATTGTTGCAGTCGAGATTGAAGGAGGTGGGGACGGGGCAGGAATCGTTGATGAAATTGACAGCACCCACAAGGAGCTCGAATTCACGTTCGGTGCGTTCATGGTAGTTACGGTAGCCGATGGGGTTGCTTTCGTTGTATGGCATGAAATAGTTGCGGGGGTAGGGCGACTGGAATGAGCGTATTTGGTCGCCTACGGGCTCGGGGGCATAGAGTGTGCGGATGAAAATCTGGTTATAGGATACGCGCTTGAAGTAGTTGTATACCGAGTTGGAGGAGACAGACGAGGAGTCGCTGAACATGGCGTCGATGGCCGAAAGGGGGCGGGTGTAGGCAGTGTCGTCGGCAAAGCGGATGAAGATGACAAGATTGCAGAAGTCGCCATGGTTACGGTCGTCGGTCTTGGGTGTGGCAATGCGGTACTGTTCGGGTATTTGCCAAGCCTGGCGGCGTTCCAGCCACTGCTGGCGTGTGATGGTGAGGCCGGGTTGATAGCCCAGAGTGGCAGGGTTGACGGTGCCGACAGGATATTGCGATGGCATGAGGCCGCCATCGGGGGCAGGCATGGCATAGACCCAGTAGCCTGCTTGATTCTGGACAATTGTGTAGTTGTCAGCATCGTGATAGCGGTGATAGCATTCGTCGCCAGTGGCAAAAAAATGCAAGGTGTCGCCGTTGGGCTGGAACTGCACCACGGGCATGTTCTGCACGTAGACTGCCTGGGCTTGGTAGCCGCACATAAGAAGGGTGATTAAGATTAGTTTATTGATAAAACGTTTCATAAATAAGGGTTTGAGATATTAATTTGTTACTTGATTATATACTGATTTCTTTAGGTAGAGGGCTTGAAGAATGCCGCGCAGGGCAAGATATATCATAAAGGCGGTCCAGAGGATATTGTTCCATGTGGCCACATCGGGATTGTCGTGTGAGAGGAAGAAATGTTTGCATGAATAGTAGACAATGAAGAACATTGCAGAGGCAATGAACATGCTGTTGCGCATGGTGCGCGAGGCTGTGGCACCGACAAATATGCCATCGAAAAGGAAAGCGGCAAAACCGCAGATGGGGATGATGAGCGTCCAGAACAGATAGGGGTGGGTGGACTGGATGACTTCGGGCTTGTCGCTGAAGATTAGGAGTATGGAGTCGCCGCAAATGGCATAGATGATGGTGAAGAGAACTGTGAGTATGAGTCCCCACATCAGGAGTAGACGCACCGACAGGCGGAGCGAACGGCCGTCGCGGGCACCGATATAGCGTCCCACGAGCGACTCGCCGGCATAGGCAAAACCATCCATTATGTAGCTGAAGAGTGTGAAGAACTGCATGAGGAGAGCGTCGACTGCCAGGATTTGTGGGCTGATGCGGCCACTGGCAGCGGTGATGAAGGTGAAGACTGTGGCGAGGCAGACTGTGCGGAGGAAGATGTCGATGTTGACTTTGAAGAAACGGCGCATTTCGGACCATTTGAGGGAGTCTTTGAGAATGGCGACGCGGGAATGGAAAGCAGAGGTGTATTGGGCAAAGAGGTGGCCATAATTGCGGATGAGGAAAAAAAGACCTACCGCCAGGCCACTGTATTGGGCGATGACGGTGCCCAGAGCCACACCGCGGATGTCCCAATGGAGCACCAGCACGAACACCAGGCTGCAAACAATGTTGACGCAGTTGAGAAAGATGGCAATCCACATGGGGAGGCGCGAGTTCTGCATGCCGATAAACCATCCTTTGATGGCATAGAGACCCAATGTGGCCGGAGCGGCCCAGATGCGCACAAAGAAGTAGGCTAAAGCCAGCTGCAGCACATGATGACCGGTTTTGAATATCTGTGCCGAAAGCAGGCTGATGGGCCATTGCAGCAGAATGAGGGCCAACGCTACGGCCAGGGCAATGCAGATGGCCCTGACAAAGATGCGTACGGCCTCATTGAAGTCATGGGCACCATAGGCTTGCGCAGTGAAGCCGCTGGTGCCCATGCGGAGGAACCCGAAGTTCCAATAAATGAGGTTGAAGATTTGGGTGCCAATGGCGATGGCACCGATGTGGTCGGCACTGAGACGCCCTACAATGGCCATATCCACCATGCCCAAAAGCGGCACGGTGATATTGGTGATGATGTTGGGCAGAGCCAGGCCGAGGATACGTTTGTTCATGCTCAGAGCTTGCACTCGGCAACATTAAGTATCTTGTGGCTTTCCTTTTCGGCTATAAAGGCCACGAGATGGCAGTTGTCTTTCACACACCCTGCGGGAAGGGAAAGGTTGAGACGTATAAAATACTGTTTGCCTTGGGTGCGGGCCACACTGACGGGCAATCCCCAGATGTCGGTGTAGACTTTGCGGAGCACGTGATTTTGCACATAGTCTTCGATGTCGCCGCCACCGGCAATGCTTTGGGTGGTGTGGATGTTGTCCTCGTAGAGCAGGAGCGTGAGGGTAAGCTCTTCGGCAATGTCCTGTTCAAACCCCACATGGATATCGCTGAAGAATTCATTATCAACAATGGATTCGGATGTGATGAGCATTGTCACTTTGGGGTCGTTGTTGACAATGGGGTCAATGCGGTCGTTGACACCGCCCAGCGGGTTGAACAGCTCGCCACGGTTTACCAAAGCGGCGGGGAGACCAGTGCTGGTACCGACAAGAGTCTCGTACCATTGGGTTCCGTCCTCGGTGCGGAGGTCGGGATCGTTGCCAAGGGGACGGCCTAAGACTCCGGAGTGGATGGCTACGGCAATCAGTTTGCCGTTGTATTGCTCGAGAGCGGCATGGATGATTTCGTCGGCTGCCGGACAGTTGGGGCAACGCACGCCAGTGTATTTCTCCACCATGGCCCGCTGCACCTTGGGGATGGAAGCATTGCTTTCGATCCATTCACCATACACGCCTCTAGGAATGAGATATTGGTCTTTCTCTATTTTGTCGCACGAAACGGTTGTGGCAAGCAGTGTGCCCAACAGTGCGAACAAGAATAATCTTTTCATTATGTTTGATGTTTTGCGGAAGTGACTCCGTTAATGATTATATGTGTTTTAGAACGATGTTGTAAGACTGAATGTGAGACCGTTGCTGGCAGGCACCGGGCGGCACACACCACCAATGCAGAGCAGGCCTTCGCGCTGTTTGCCATAGCCCAATTGGAGACGGGTGGCACCGTGGGTGTAGCCCACGCTGACAATGTAGTAGTTGCCGATACCGTCTTTGTAGGCATATTGGTCGCTGGCAGAGATGAACCATGAGCCCGCAAAGTTGTATTCCACAAGTCCCATAATCCAGTCGCCGCAACGCTTGTCGTCCACCACATCGCGGCTGTACTTGCTGTCACTGCCCATCCATTCGGCTTCGAAGCGGAGCACATTCTTCTTGCTCACTTTCCAAGTGAGGTCGGCCACAACAACGTGGTTGTGGTGCAGGTCACCACCGTGGCCTTCCACAATGGGATTGAATATCTGATAGCCGTAGGTGCAGGTGAGTTTGGTGGAGGAACTGAGTTTCTTGGCCACTTCGAGCGAGAGGTCGGTATAATAGAGGTCGCCGGTCTTGAACCAGGAAGAGGTGTAGCCGTCGGTGCCGATACCACCAAGGGTGTTGGTGTCGATGCCGGTGATGACTGCGCCGTTCAGATGAATGTCAGTACCGTATTTGCCACCCAGCAGGGTGCCTTTTTTGATTTTGTACATCACATCGCCCTGCACACCCATCTCACCAGTGGTTTGGGTGGCATAGGGATACATGGACAGGAAAGCATAGGTGTGCTGCTTGGTGATTGCAGGGATATAGTTTATGTAGAGCATTTCGCCGCTTTCACTGCGCACCGATTTGAAACACATATTGTCGTTACGCTTGGCCTGGATGTTTGCGCTGAATCCTTTCTGGGAATAGGTGGCATTCACCATCAGGGCTTCGCCGTCACGATATATGTAGTTGTTCATGATGTTGGGGTCCTGACCCTTGTGGGCGTATTCGGCCTGGAGGCTCCAGTTGCCGTAGTTCAAGTCCATACGGACGGCTCCGGCACCAACGTTGCGGGGCAGGTTCAGTTTGTATCCTGGAGTCTCGATACTGGTTATCAACTCGTCGGGTTCATACTTGCTTACAAATCCAGCCCCGAAGGTGAGACGCAGTTTGCTCTCGGCCATACTGTTGATGATGCCGTTGAGGTTCACTTCGCCGTCAAGTCCGCGCACCAGGCTGGAGGTTTGATAAATCCAGAAGAAACGTTGCGAACCCGCAAGGGCTTTGAGGGTGACACCCTTGAAAGGACGCAGGGTGACATTAAGGCCTCGGATGGAGTTGTCGAGTCCCAGGTAACGGTCTTCATATGCACGCAGAATCATGCCGCTGCCGAATTGCTCATAGAAGTTACCGGCGGTGACGCTGAGCAGTTCGCTCTGGTAACTGGCAAAGTAATTGGCTATGCCGGCACCTTTATATCGGGCATCGAAACCCAACATAGGGTTCAGATAAGCCTCAAAGCGCAATCCGGCACTGAAGTTGCCATTGGTGTAAAGAATGTCGGCACGACTGTTGGAGAGAAGCTTTTCGGGCACATTCTGTGCGCCGATCACGGTGTCGGCATGCGAAATCTGTCCGTCCAGCTGTATGTTGCCGGTGACATGACCTCCCAGAATACCCTGTGCAAAGGCGGAGCCGCATAGCAGCACCATACCCGCCAGGGGGATTATCTTGAATAATGTCTTCATAGTTGGTAAATAGGGTGTTTCAGTTCTGAATTAAGGACTTACTTCTGCGACTCGGCGGCCACTTTTCTCACCACTGCTATCAACTCTTCTTCGTCGCCTTCAACATAGGAAGCGTGCTGCCATACTATCTCGCCTTTGCCGTTCAGCACAAAGGTGTGGGGAGGATTCACCACATTCATGGCACGCTTCAGGTCTTGATTCTGGTCCAAATACACTTCATATTCCCAACCGTTGCCGTCCACGTGGGGTTTTACTCTCGAGGCACTGCGGGCGTCGTCAATGGAGATGGCAACCAGTTTCACACCGGTTTCTTCCTGCCATTCCTCATACACTTCCTTGATGGTGTTCAGCTCACGGTTGCAGGGTTTGCACCATGTGGCCCAGAAGTTGACGATGATGGGTTTACCGTCATTCTGAATGGCCGAGGACTGAACTGTGCTGCCGTCGAGAGCCTTGAGGGTGATGTTCTGAGGAAACGTCGCATTCTGTGCGAAGGCTATTCCGCCCAGCATCAGACAAATCATACTTAGAAAAATCTTTTTCATGATAATGATGATGTTTAGTTTGTTATTATTTCTTTTTTGTATCAGTTATTTGTCAATTATTGTATTTCTATCTGATTATTGCCGTTAAAGGTCATTTCTTTGGGTGTTGTGTGATTTCTACCAATTGGCCAAGCATCTCGCGGGCAGGACTTTCGGGCAGCTGGGCCAGCAGGCTCAAAGCACGCCCGGCATATTGGTCCAGCAGTTGTTGAGGCTTCACTCCTTCCGGAAAGCCGATGTCGTGGCAGTCCTGTTGGTCGGTCATGTCGTCGCATATTTGGAACGCAAGGCCGTAGTTGTAGCCGAATTCCCGCATAATCTGTTGGTATGTTTCGTCCCCGTTCTCAGTATTGCGGCAGGCTCCCAACTCGCAGCAGGCCGACATCAGCTGGGCAGTTTTGCTGCCTATGATGTCCAGATAGTCTTCCAGTTTCACCTGTCCGCTTTTCAGTATCGACAACTGTTTCAGCTCGCCGGCACACATCCGCCGCACTGTTTCGTTCACTATCGTTGAAGGCTTTTCCCCGCCAACATCGTGCAACACTGTCATCACCTGTGCCAAAAAGTAGTCACCACACAGCACTGCGGCGGCATTGCCCCAGCGATGGCGTATCGAGTCATTGCCGCGCCGTTCGTCCGATTCGTCCACCACATCGTCGTGCATCAGCGTGGCATTGTGCAGCAGTTCCACCGCGGCGGCCAGCAGTATGTGGTGCTCCGCCATTGTGCCACAGGCTTTGGCCGACAGCAACACCAGCAGGGGCCGCAGTTGTTTCCCTGATGTGGTATTCAGATAGCTCTCCACCTCGTCCAGCAGCGGAACCTCACTCACCGTGCGGCGTCCGTATTCCTGCCGGAACAAGCGGAACTCTTCAAGTATCGGTAGTTGTAGTTGCTCAATCGTCATATAGTGTCTCTCCTCTATATTGTTGTTCGGGTAACAATTGCGTCTTGTTGATAATAATGCTTTTCGATAGCCGTGCTCATTTAGTCTATTTCATTTTCAGCCCGGTGGTGGTGACAATAGCGGTGTTGATGCCGTTTTCGTCATGCACCATGATGTTGTATACACAGGTGTTTCGGCCTTGGCGTACGCATTGCGTCTCGGCGATGAGCCTATTGCCTTTAGGCTGAGCCAGGTATTGTATGCTGCTTCCCAGCGACACCCAGGCCAGAGGGCTGTCCTCTTCCAGGCAATGGCTGTTGGATGCAGCGGCAAAGGCGAGGTCGGCCAGTGTGAAGAACACGCCACCCATCACGCCGCCCATAGCATTGCGGTGGTGGGGCATGATGGTCATCGCACACTTCGCATATTCGGTCCTGACCTCCTCTATGCTGATGCCTGTAGCCTCTGTGGCATACAAGTCCTGTGCAAATACACTTACCGCTTTATGCGTTAAATTCGTCATACAGGGCCGATATTTTATTGTATAAGGGCTTGCTCACCTTCACCAACGGCATACGCAGCGTGTTGCTGATGTGGCCTTCTATTTCAAGCAACGCCTTGATTCCCGAAGGGTTGCCCTCGTCGAATATGGCGTTCATCAGGGGCAGCATCTTATAGTGCAGGGGCAAAGCCTTCTTCTGGTCGCCCTTGAGGGCATATTTCACCATCGCCGACATCTCTTTGGGCAGCGCATTGGCAATGACCGAGATCACCCCCGAGGCTCCCAATGCTATCATGGGGTAGGTGAGGGAGTCGTCGCCCGAAATCACCATGAAGCGGTCCGGTTTATTGCGCAGTATCTGCATGACCTGTGCTATGTTGCCCGAGGCCTCTTTAATGCCTACAATGTTGGGGCATTCGTTGGCCAGCTGCAGTGTGGTCTCAGCCGAGATGTTCACCCCCGTGCGTCCAGGCACATTGTATATTATCACTGGCACAGGCGAGGCATCGGCTATCTGTTTGAAGTGCTGTGCCAATCCCCGCTGGTTGGGTTTGTTGTAGTAGGGGGCCACCGACAGTATGCCGCTGATGCCGTCGAAGTTGGTGTTGGCTATCGCATCGGTCACCGCCAGGGTGTTGTTTCCACCCAGTCCCAGCATAATGGGGCAGCGTCCGCCCACGCTCTCTATTATAAAGTCCTGCAGCGCATGTCGCTCGGTGTCGGTCATTGTGGCAGCTTCGCTGGTGGTGCCCAACGCCACAATATAGTCTGCTCCGCCGTTGATTATATGGTTTATCAGCGACTCCAGCTTGCTGAAATCAATCGTCTCTTGTTTTCTGAATGGTGTTACCAGCGCTACGCCGGTTCCTATAAACGGATTTTTCATCTCTTCAATTTATCTCTATTGTTTTCTAATATTAATCATGTAGTTAAGTATGTTCGTCAGATAGCTCGACAGCTCGCATTCGCCGTGTCCGCGTATTATGAAGTCGTAGCTCTCCAACTCCAGCCCCGTGCGGGGTTGCTCTATGTTCTCGTATGCCACCCGCAGGCTCGACGAGGTGTTCAATGTGATGTACAGCCCGAATGTGTCGCTGCTGGGTGTGGTGTCTATGAGCAGGTCGTAGTGATAGCTGGTGAACTGTTGTATGAAGTCGGGTTTCGGGAATCCGTACTTCCCCAGCAACTCTTCGGCATTGACGGGTAGCTCTATCTTGTGCACCTGTATGCCCCGTTGCGACATGTGGTGGGTAAACTGGCTCAGCGTTATCTGCTCGTCGTCGCTCAGGCATTTGGCAATCACCCCGATGCTTTTTATCAGGTCCAGATGTATTATGCGTTTCCTGTGCGGCTTTGCCGCCAGGTCATGCAACAGGTTGGCTTTCTGATTCTCTCTTATTTTCTCTACGGGGTTCACTTGTTCGTTTCCTTTGTTGTTCTATTATAATGATGAGTCGTGTTTAGTTGCTTTCGTCTGCGCTGTCGCAGTGTCCAGTTTCAGCTTGAATGTCATGCGGTGTACCGGTGTGGGGCCATACTGCTTCAGTGCCGAATAGTGCAACGCTGTGGGGTATCCCTTGTTCCGGTCCCACCCATAGTGGGGGTATTCGCTGTGCAGTTGCTGCATATAGTCATCCCTGTATGTCTTGGCCAGTATCGATGCAGCTGCTATCGAAAGGTATTTCCCGTCGCCTTTCACTATGGTGTAGTAGGGGATAAGCCCCTCGTTATAGAATCGGTTGCCGTCTATCAATAGCAGTTCAGGCCTCACTTTCAGCTTCTCCACAGCCAGGTTCATTGCATGCATCGATGCCCGCAATATGTTGGTCTTGTCTATCTCTTCGGCCGAGACCGACGCCACTGCCCAGTCCACCGCCTCTTGCTCTATCACCTTGCGCAGTTCATACCGTTGGTGTTCGCTCAGCTGCTTCGAGTCGTTCAACTGCTCGTTGTGGTAGTCTTTGGGCAGTATCACGGCGGCGGCAAACACAGCCCCTGCCAGACATCCGCGTCCAGCTTCGTCGCAACCGCATTCGGTCAGGTCGGGTGTGTATTGCGATAGCAGCATAGTCTTTTCTTATATGAGGTTCCAAATCACAAAGGCCACAATCACCAGAACAAATATCAGGTTCTGCCACCACACGTCTCTTTTGGGGTCCACAAACAGCAACGTCGTGCACAGAGCGAAGGGTATGGCAAAGGCCTGCGTGTGTACGGGGAATATATGGGTATAGAGCGTGAACAGTATACTTCCCACCGTGAACAGCAATATGGCCGTGAGGTTCTTCTTGAAGTTGATGGTCTTGTTCTGCCCGTTGATTACCGTTGACCCAAACCCCACTACAAAGAGCAGCAGGAATATCAGGCTCCCAATCCAGTCTATCAGGCTCCCGCCCACCGACCAGTTGATGTCGGTCAGTCCATACAGTATTAGGTAGTTCCGGTAAAACAGCTCGTCCACCATATAGTAGTAGGTCTCCAGCACGATGTACGGCGCCAGTATACCCAATATCAGCATTGTCCAGTCGCGCCATCCGTACAGACTGAAGTTGAACATGTTTGCTATCAGTGGCACCAAAAAAACCGCCATTGCCGGACAGAACAGCGTGGCACACGCTATGCTTGCCGATGCCCCGAATATCTTGTCCAGGTCCAGCGACAGCAGGGTGGTGGTCAGCATTAATTGGCTCATGCCTATTATCAGGAACAGGCTGCCCAACAGCATGGGTGTCAGCGTCGGCCGCCCTATGCTCATTGCGATGATGTAGAACAGCAAAGGCATCAAACTGCTTTGTGTCATCATTTTGTGCCTGTACAACATGCTGTTCAGCAGCACCCCTTCCACTATCACCAGCACAAAGGCTATGATTGTAGAGGCCAAGGGCGACAGTAGTCCGGTTATCCAATAATACAGCTGCCCGCCTCCTTCGATGGGGGTGGGACGTGGGTGAATAAAGACTCCGATCCACATCAGGACTGCCACTATCAGAATGATGAATATCTGAAGCACTACGTTGGTTCGGAATATCCTCAACATTGTTCTCTTTCTTGTTTCGTTTGTTGGTGGGTTTCCCCAAAGGGCGCAGGCCGTTTGGGGGATTTACGGGTTCGGAATAGGGTTAATGTACCAGTCGTGTGGCGCGGGCTCCGCATTTCACCACATAAACGCCGTGCGGCAGTTGTGCAATGTCGATGGTCCCTTCCATCACTATTTGTTTCTCCATCACTTTCACTCCGTTGATGGCGTATATGGCAACAGTCTCGGCGTCGTGACGGCCGGTCATCACCGTGATGCGGTCGTTGGCGGGGTTGGGATACACTTGCAGCGATTTGGCAAACCACTCTTCATCGGCTTCCTGTATATCCACATGGGCCAGCGATTCGTTCACAGCCTTCAGTGCGTCAGCCTTGCCCCAGCCCCACTGGTCGCTGATGCTGTCGCGTTCGTGCAGCGGGCCTGTCTTTGCGTCGTTACGTGCGGTCTGGCACAGTATTTCGCGCACTTGTGTAGGACTCAGGTTGGGGTTGGCTTCCAGCATCAGGGCCACAATTCCCGTAACGGCGGGACCCGACATCGAGGTGCCCGACATCTTGGCCCAGTAGTAGGTGCGTCCTGCAAAGGTGAACGAAAACACTGTTGTATACGACTCTGTGGTATACGAATTGAGCGAGGAAACCACATTCACGCCCGGGGCTGAGATGTCGGGTTTTCTGCGTCCGTCAATCACAGGACCGTGACTAGAGAAGCTGGCTATCACACCCGGATCCCAATCTCCATTCGGAAGCCGCGAGTCGGCATTGTGGGCGGCCACAGTGATGCAGGCCTCTGCACACGCGGGCTCACCAATACCGCATGCGTCGTCTCCCGCGGTGTAGTGCGACCAGCTCTTGGCAAAGGCGGCACCCATGTTGCCGGCACCGTTTTCCAAGTCGGCCACGTTCCAAGCGTGTACTGTACCTTCCTCGGCGGTAATGCCCAGATGTATGTTGTAGTTTGAGTTCTTGTATACCGTCAGCAGCATGTGGGGACGCTGGTTGAATATGCAGGCATTCTCCACAAGCAGGTGGAATCTGATGGTGTCGCCGGTGGACGATACCAGTATGCTGTCCACATAGTAGCTGCCGCTACCTCCCCCTGCCGTAGCCATCAATGTGCTGTGCCAAGGTATGCACACCGAATCGTTTGAGTTCACCATCGCAAACGAGACGCTGAAAGGCTTGCCCGGTTCGCCCCAAAGCACTATGTCCTGGCCTATCTCGTGATAGTTGTAATAGGTGGCAATGGTGCGGAGGGTGTCGTGCTGTCCGGGAGTGAATGTTCTCGAAAGGTGGTATTTGTCGTCACCACAGTTGCCCCCGCTGGTCACAAACACTATTCCGCTGTCCTTCGAAAGGTTGTTGATTGCCTGGCTCACCAGCGACGTGCCGTCGATGGGTCCCAAAGTATACATGCCCCAGCTGCTGTTTATCACCAGTCGCTTGCCTTCCTCTTTGGCCACATTCTTCATCCAGCTCACTGCGTCCAGCCAGTAGCTCTCGTCCAGCAGGAACGAGGCAAACAGCAAATTGGCGTTGGGCGCCTGTCCGCGGTATTCACCATCTATGCCGCGACCGGCAGCAATTCCGGCCACGTGGGTGCCGTGGGTGGCATAGCCGTACAATCCTGAGGTGTCGCATTGGGCTGCCACCAGCTCAGCACGGCTGTTGAACACGGTGCCGTAGTCAAACCCCTCTGGTGCAGGTCCCGAAAGCTTGAACTGGTCCCAGGCCCTCAACAGGCGGAAGTTGTCGCGTCCATTGTTGCTGTAGTTGGGGTGCTTATAGTCAAATCCCCAGTCTGTGATGCCTATCAGCACACCGTCGCCGGTATATGCCTGCGGCAGGTCTATACCGTTCTGCACGCTGTCGGTGCGGGTGTCACTGCGCGTACGGTTCATAGTGGGGAACACCTTGTTGGCAATGCTGTACTGCAAAATGTCGCTATTGCGTTCCAGCACAGCCAGTCTGCTCATAGGCACAGTCAAAGTAACGATGTTACCGGCCTTCGAGCCTACTTTTATGCCCTCTTTCTGCAGCGCCTTGCTGTCGAAACGGTCGGTCACCTTGGCCAGTATTCTGACACTCTGGTTGGCCTCCTTGGCTTGCGCTTTCTGTAAAAGAACCATTTGCGTGGCGGCATCGCTTTTGCCGTTGCCCACCAGGTTCACTCGCTGTGCGTTGGCTTGAAAGGCTACCAACAAAGCCGTAAGGAATAGTATCTTGCGCATATTCAGTAGAATGGTTTATCGTTTATTGCTGCTTTGTTTCTTCTTGTGGAGGCACCACCTTGCCGTCTTTGTAGGTGTTGTGTATGGCTTTTCCCTCAACGTCGTAGTAGGTGCCCTCACCCTCGTATTTGCCGTTGGCCCAGCCGCCTACATAGCGGGCACCGCTCTCGAATACATATTCGCCTTGGCCGGACATCAGGCCCTTTTGCCATTGGCCAGTATAGGTGGCTCCGTTGGGCCACACCATCTTGCCTTGTCCCTCGGGCTGTCCGTTGGCCAGTTCGCCTTCATACACAGCTCCTTTGGCATACGTGTATTTACCTACTCCGGTTTGGGTTCCACCGTCGGTGAATTCAGCCGACAGCACATCGCCATTGGCGTAATAGAAAATACCTTTACCCTTTATCTCGCCCTTTTCCCAGTTGCCTTCATATCGGCCACCGGCGGCATAGTTGTACACTCCTTCGCCTTGGCAGCGGCCCTTCTCCCAGTTGCCGTCATAGCGGTCGCCGTTGGCATAACGCATGGTGCCATAGCCCGACGGACGGCCACGGCCGTCGAAAGTCCCCGTATAGACATTGCCGTTTTTATATTTCAGCTGGCGTACTTCTTGCCCCATGGCAAATTGACTGGCTACCAAAGCCGTAAGCAGGATAAAAAAAGTAATTTTATGTTTCATTGTATCTATTTATTTTTTTGCAAAGGTACGAAAAAAAACACAATCGCTTTTGTTTTTATAAAAAAAAATCTCCAACCCGTCCAAACGATGGTTTATTAACATGTTGTTCTATTTTGTATTTCAACTTAAAAATGTCTTTCATCTAAACCACTACATCATATTCTCCACTCCCCATTTCCCTTCGGCCCCATTCCGGTTGCAAACGCCCTCTATCTGCTTCCCTTTTTCTCCCCCTCAGCCTTACCCCGCCGCTCTGTTTGCATTGCGCCCAACACTAATTCAAACTGTTCCAACAATAGGCGAAGGTTCGCTGTAGCTTCGCTGTAGGTTCGCTCCGGCCGGCCTCCGTTTCGCCCCTTCAACCGCCCTTAAACCGAACCTTCCCCGAATCATCACCATCCCCACAGCAAACAATCAACAGACTAATAGTGCCCTCAATGCGAACCACATCCCACCAGTCACTACTCTGCCACCAATCATAAGCCGCTTCCTCTTCGCTCCCGCTCCTTTCCCCATTCATTTTGAATCAACTCCTTACAAAAAAAATGTTCACTCACAAGATTAAGAAGAGCTTCTGATGAGGTGAAGAAGAGCTTAAAAGTTAGCGATGCGGGGTTGGATGCGGATTGGAGTGTGATGCTGCGAGGATAGGGAGGATTGCGGAATGGGGCGGTAATTCTGGCTGGGCAGTATGGTCGTTTTTCCGAAGGAACGATGGGGGAGAATTGCTCCGACTTTGAGCGTCAACCCAAAATGAAAAATACTACAATAGAACAAATATATTGTTGTAGATTTATTTGTTACAATTCAATGTTTTATTTACATTTATTTCAACTATATGTTTACTATGGTTTTCTATGTCTTTCTTTGTCGTTTGGATTATTGTTCTTGGTGGGTTCTTTATAATTTGAATGGATGTCGCGTACCGTAGGGATGCAGTTACCTGTTGCCTGAGGGTCATTTGTTTCCTATCGATTTCGGTGATGATACAATGTAGTAAACATAATGAAAATATAAACGGGGCAAGCAATAGGCATCGATTGAAGATAAAAAGATGGAAGGAAATGGGATTTTACACCGGAGAATTATTTATTAACTAAATAAACCGTTGATTGATTGGAGTTTGTTGAGCAATCAACAATCATTTGCAAAAGCATTTAGAGATAAAAAACGATAATTAAATTAAAAAGTGTATCTTTGCAAACAAATTATAAAGTGTAATTTATTAATAAAAATATTACAACATGTCCAAAAATCAGATAGTTAACAAAGATGACCTCGTCGTCCGTTTTGCCGGTGATTCCGGTGACGGAATGCAGCTGAGCGGAACCCTGTTTTCCGATGCAGCCGCTTTGACGGGAAACGACATCGCCACTTTCCCTGACTATCCCGCAGAGATACGTGCTCCGCACAATACCATTGCCGGAGTATCGGGCTATCAAGTTCACGTGGGTTCTCACATCTACAGCTCGGGCGACAAGTGCGACATCCTCGTTGCCATGAATCCTGCCTCGTTCAAGTCGCAGTTGAAATGGGCAAAGAAGGGTGCAACGGTTATTGTTGATGCCGACACTTTCACTCCCGAGGCTTTGGAGAAGGCTGGTTATAAGGAAGACCCCTTCACCGAGGAGTTTGAACGCGCCTATACCATTGTCCATGCCCCTATCACTTCGTTCACAGAGCGTATAGGTAACGAGCAGGGTGTTGACAAGAAGACCGCCGACAAGAGCCGCAATATGTTCGCTCTCGGTATGATTTTCTTCCTGACCAACAAGACCCTTGAAAAGACCTTCGCATATCTGGAGCGCAAGTTTGCCAAGAAACCCGAAGTTGTAAAGCTGAACAAGGCTGTCCTGACCGAGGGTTATGAGTATGCCGATAAACTGGAGCTTATCCATTCCAAGATTATGGAAGTGGCACACGCCCAGATGCCCAAGGGCCGCTACCGTAACATTACCGGTAACGTGGCTACCGCATGGGGTCTGCTTGCCGCATCCGAACGTAGCGGCCGTCGTCTGTTCCTGGGTAGCTATCCTATCACCCCTGCCACTGACGTGATGGTTGAGCTTTCGAAGCACAAAGGCCTTGGTGCCCGTGTGTTCCAGGCCGAGGACGAGATAGCCGGTATTTGCTCGGCTATCGGTGCCAGCTATGCCGGCGCATTGGCCTGCACCAGCACTTCCGGCCCCGGATTGAGCTTGAAGAGCGAGGCTTTGGGCTTGGCCGTGATGACCGAGTTGCCTCTGGTGGTTATTGACGTTCAGCGTGGCGGTCCCTCCACTGGTCTGCCCACCAAGACTGAGCAGAGCGACCTGAACCAGGCTCTCTATGGCCGCAACGGCGAGGCTCCCCTTATTGTGGTGGCCGCTTCGAGCAGTGCCAACTGCTTCTACTGGGCTTACACCGCCGCCAAGCTGGCTTTGGAGCACATGACTCCCGTCATCCTGCTCACCGACGGCTATCTTGGCAACGGCTCGCAGCTGTTCCGTATACCTAAAGTGGCCGACCTTCCGAGCATCACTCCGCGTCTGGCCAAACCCAACGACCCGAACTACCGTCCTTTCCGCCGCGACCCCGAGACATTCGCACGCGAATGGGCTCTGCCCGGAATGGAAGGCTTGCGCCACCGTGTGGGCGGTCTTGAGAAATGCCCCGACGGTCCGTTGAGCACTGACCCCGAGAACCACGCCCTGATGACCTACAACCGTCAGGAGAAGGTGAACCGTGTGGCCAACTACATCCCCGAGCAGGAGGTGACAGGCAATCCCGACGCCGACCTTTTGGTTGTGGGTTGGGGCGGCACCGCAGGTGCTATCACCTTGGCTGTGGAAGAGCTGAACAATGAAGGCAAGAAGGTTGCTTACACTCATTTCAACTATATTTGCCCGCTGCCTAAGAACACCGGAGATATTCTGCGCAAGTACAAAAAGATTGTGGTTTGCGAACTGAACAACGGTCAGTTTGCCGGCTATCTGCGCACCCAGTTCCCCGAGTGCCCCATGCAGCAGTACAACAAGATAATGGGTCTGCCCTTCGAAGTTGGCGAGCTCAAAGAATGTTTCACCAAAATATTAGGAGAATAAGTCATGGCAAAGAGACATTTTGTTCCCAAAGCGGGAGTTGAATATACAAAGGCAGATTTCACCAGCGACCAGATGGTTAAATGGTGCCCCGGATGCGGCGACCACGCCATCCTTTCCTCTCTGTTGAGCACGTTCCCCAAAACCGGCCACAAGAAGGAGAATATCTGCATGGTTTCCGGTATCGGATGCTCTTCCCGTATTCCTTATTATGTGGACACATACGGTTTCCACAGCATCCACGGCCGTGCCTGCGCTATTGCAACAGGTGTGAAACTGGCCAACCCCGAGCTGAGTGTTTGGGTGAACATGGGCGACGGTGACAGTATGGCAATCGGTGGTAACCACCTGATTCATGCCGTGCGCCGCAACCAGGATTTCAACATCACTATCTTCAATAACGAGATTTACGGCTTGACCAAGGGACAGTACAGTCCCACCACCAAGTTCGGCCAGGTGACCAAGACCTCGCCGTTCGGCACTATCGACTATCCTTTCAATCCGGGAGAGTTGGTGATGGGTGCCCAAGGCACTTTCTTTGCCCGTTCGCTCGACTGTGTTCCCGCCCTCACCAGCCAGGTGATGGAGGCTGCCGCCAAGCATGACGGCACCAGCGTGGTGGAAGTGCTGCAGAACTGCATGATTTTTAACGACAAGACCCATGCAGCCATTACCGACCGTGCAGTGCGCGACGACCGCACTATCGTGCTCGAGAACGGCAAGCCTATGATTTTCGGTAAGGAGAAAAACAAAGGTATCCGCTTCAACGGCCGTTGTCTGGAAGCTGTCACTATCGGCGAGAACGGCATCACTATCGATGATATTCTGGTACACCACGAGGACACCGAGGACACCGGCATCCACATGATGTTGGCTCGCATGAGCGGCAACCTGCCTGTGGCTCTGGGTGTTATCCGCAATGTCGACAAACCCTCATATACTGAATTGTACGAGGACCAGATGGATGAGTGCAAAGCCAACTGCAAATACAAATGCGTTGACGACCTGCTCAACTCTGGCGACACTTGGGAAGTGTAAATCAGATGCTTGAATGCTGAATTTCGAATTTCGAAAGTATCGACACGGGCGAGACTCCTGATGTCGGCTTTCGAAATTCGAATTTCAATGTAAACGAATAACATATATTTTTCATCATTAAAACAAATAAAGAATAATGTCTCTTGACTCTCGTTTTGACCCCAGCACAGTTGAGGAGAAATGGTATTCCTACTGGGTAGAAAAGAAACTGTTCCATTCCGAACCCGACAACCGCAAGGCATATACTGTGGTTATTCCGCCGCCCAACGTGACGGGTGTGCTTCACATGGGCCACATGCTCAACAACACAATACAGGATGTATTGGTACGCCGTGCCCGGATGTTGGGGTTCAACGCCTGCTGGGTGCCCGGCACCGACCACGCTTCTATCGCCACCGAAGCCAAGGTGGTGAATATGCTGAAGGAACGGGGCATTGACAAGCGCGACTTGACCCGCGACGAGTTTATGAAATATGCGTGGGAGTGGAAAGAGGAACATGGAGGCATTATACTGAAACAGCTGCGCCGACTGGGTGCTTCGTGCGACTGGGACCGCACAGCCTTCACGATGGACGATATACGCTATGAGAGCGTTATCCGTGTGTTTGTGGACCTCTACAACAAGGGGCTTATCTATCGCGGCGTGCGCATGGTGAACTGGGATCCCAAGGCCCTCACCGCTGTGAGCGACGAGGAGGTGATCTACAAGGAGAGCCACGGCAAGCTATATTACCTGAGATATTATTTGTCGGACGGGTCTGACTTGTCCGACTTGTCTGAACAGTCCGGCATCAAGCAGGATGAGAAGGGACAGTATATAGTGGTGGCTACCACTCGTCCCGAGACCATTCTTGGCGATACCGCCGTTTGCGTGCATCCCGAAGATCCCCGCTATGCCGCATTGAAAGGCATGAGTGTGGTGGTTCCCGGCGTGGGTCGCAGCGTGAAGATTATCATGGACGAGTATGTGGACCGCGAGTTCGGTACGGGTGCCTTGAAAATCACCCCCGCCCACGATATCAACGACTACAATCTGGGAATGAAATACGGCCTGGAGTCGATAGATATTTTCAACGACAACGGCACGCTCAACGACAAGGGCATGCAATATGCCGGTATGGACCGCTTTGCCTGCCGCAAGGCGATAATGAAAGACCTTGAGGAAGCCGGTTTGGTGGAGAAGGTAGAGGACTATACCAACAAGGTGGGTCACTCGGAGCGTACCGACGCTGTGATAGAACCGAAGCTGAGTGCCCAGTGGTTCCTGCGTATGACCGATTTGGCCAAGAAGGCCCTCGAGGTGGTTGAGGACGACACAATTCAGTTCCACCCCGCTAAATTTAAGAACACCTATCGCCACTGGCTGGAGAATATCAAGGACTGGTGCATCAGCCGCCAGCTGTGGTGGGGACACCGCATACCGGCCTACTACTATGAGGTGGACGGCAAGACAGAGGTGGTTGTGGCCACCAGCCGCGAGGAGGCTTTCCGCCTGGCTTGCGAGAAGCATCCCGGTGCTGTGGCAAATGCCGACGCACTGCGTCAGGACGAAGACGCTCTGGACACATGGTTCAGCAGCTGGCTGTGGCCTATCAGCCTGTTTGACGGTATCCGCTACCCCGATAATGAAGAGATAAAATATTACTATCCCACCGATACGCTTATCACCGCACCCGATATTATCTTCTTCTGGGTGGCACGCATGATTATGGCTGGCGAAGAGTTCCGCCACGAGGTGCCTTTCCATCATGTGTATTTCACAGGCATTGTGCGCGACAAGTTGGGACGCAAGATGTCGAAGAGCCTCGGCAACAGCCCAGACCCCATTGGGTTGATAGACAAATACGGGGCCGACGGCGTGCGTATGGGTATGCTGCTTACCGCACCAGCGGGCAACGACATTCCTTTCGACGAGAGCATCTGCGAACAGGGACGCAACTTCTCGAACAAGATTTGGAACGCCCTGCGTTTGGTGAAAGGCTGGGAAGTTTCGGACGGCTCCGACCAGTCGGACAAGTCAGACAAGTCGGACACCATCTACAACAACAATATCAGCGTACAGTGGATGGAGATGCGCATGGCGCAGGTGCTGGAGGAGATAGAGCACGACTTTGACGAGTTCCGCCTGAGCGAGGCCCTGATGAAGAGCTACAAGCTGGTGTGGGACGATTTCTGCTCCTGGTATCTTGAGATGATCAAGCCCGCTTACGGTACTCCCATCGACCGCGAGACCTACGAGGCTACTCTTGGTATCTTCGACCGCCTGATGCGCATGTTGCACCCCTTTATGCCTTTTGTGACCGAAGAGATATGGCACGCTCTGGCCGAACGTCCCGAGGGCGCAAGTATCATGGTGCAGCACATGCCCCACAGCGTTTTCTACGACCAGCGTATGCTTGACGACTTCGAGATGACCCGCGAGATTATTGCCGGTGTGCGCAATCTGCGTAACAACAAAGGTCTTTCGCCCAAGGAGGTGCTGGACCTCTATATTAAAGGCAACTGCCCCGCAATGTTCAACGGCATTATCTGCAAACTCGGCAATGTGGGCAAGATAGAGATCGTTTCGGACAAGGTGGAAGGTACGCTGAGTTTCATGGTGGGCACAACAGAGTGTTTCGTGCCCGTCAGCCTCAATATTGACAAGGAGGCCGAGTTGAAGAAACTGAACGACGAACTGAAATATGCCGAAGGTTTCTTGGCCTCGGTCATGAAGAAACTCGGCAACGAGAAGTTCGTTAACGGCGCTCCCGAGAAGGTTGTCGCCGTGGAGCGTCAGAAGAAAGCCGACGCCGAAAGCAAGATAGCAGCCCTCAAAGCCCAGATAGAGGCGTTGGGTTGATGCTGTCTCTTATGAATAAAGAGGGTTTGCCGATGGTTGGGCAAGCCCTCTTTCTGTTAACAATGACATCCGTTCGTCCAGAAAAATGTAGTTTTTGTCCCGTTGGTCGTCCGAAAAAATGTAGTATTTCTTCCAATATTCGTCCAAAAAAATGTATATTTGCATCGTGAATTCGTCCGAAAAAATGTAGATTAATGTTATGGAACGACTGATATATAATGATTTGCTTAAATGGAAGGGTAGGAGTGGAAGAAAGCCTCTTATCCTGAATGGGGCACGTCAGGTGGGAAAAACATGGATTATCCGGGAATTTGGCAGGCGGGAATATGCCAACACTGCCTATATCAACTGTGAGAGCACCCCACAGATAGAGGAGGTCTTCAAGGACTTTGACACACGCCGTATGGTGACTGCCCTGTCGGCTGTCTCGGGAGAATCTATTGCAGCGGGCTCTACTTTGATTGTCCTTGACGAAATACAAGAATATCCGCGTGCCCTGACGGCCTTGAAATATTTCTGTGAGAATGCCCCAGGATACCATATTATCGTGGCTGGCTCCCTGTTGGGCATATCGCTGCATCAGGGTGTTTCTTTCCCTGTGGGGAAGGTGGAGATGATGAACCTTTATCCCATGTCGTTCACTGAGTTTGTGATGGCTATGGGAAAGACTCAAGCAGCAGAGATGCTACAGAACGGCGACATCGCCTCCACCAGCTCACTCAACGGTTTCTTCATCGAGTTGCTGAGGCAATACTATTATGTGGGCGGTATGCCGGCAGCGGTGAAGTCTTTTGCAGAAGAGGGCAATCCTCACGAGGTACGCAAGATTCAGAAACAGATACTGGCAGACTACCGCAAAGACTTCTCCAAGCATGTGTTGCGGAGCGAGGCGGAGCGCATCGTCATGGTGTGGGATGCTATCCCTCAACAGCTGGCAAAAGAAAACAAGAAATTCAAGTATTCGGATGTGAAACCGGGAAGTCGCGCGAACGACTACCTGCTTGCAATCCAATGGCTATTGGATGCTGGACTGGTGTATAAGGTCACACGTGTCAGCACCCCCAAGATGCCGTTGCGTTTCTATGAGGAGCCTTCGGTATTCAAGCTGTATATGAACGACGTGGGGTTGCTTGGTGCCCAGATGGACGCACCGGCAAAGGATGTGTTGTTGGGCGACAACGCATTTTCTGAATACAAAGGGGCTTTTTCGGAACAATATGTGCTGTCGCAGATTGTGCCTTCTGCGATCCCAATTCATTATTACGCAACCAATGATTCGCAGATGGAGGTAGACTTCATTGTGCAGGCAGAACAGCGTATACTGCCTATCGAGGTAAAGGCCGAGGCAAATGTACATTCCAAGTCGCTCCGCACCTTCATAGAGAAAAACCCCGACCTGAAAGGCGTGCGATTCTCCACATTGCCCTACAAAGACCAAGACTGGATGGAGAACGTGCCGCTCTACAATGTCGAAAAGATAATCAAAGACAATAACCTATAATACCTTTGTAATATTATAACATTCTTTTTTCACTTGCAAGAATACTAATTATTTATGAATAAGTTAGGTAAAATGACAAGAATTCCCGATTTAAGATCGGTATGGCCTCATGAAGCAAATGATTTTACTAAATGGTTGGCTGAAGAAGAGAATCTTTCACTATTGGGCGACACTATTGGTATGGATTTAGAGTTAGAGGAAAGAGAGTCTTCTGTAGGCAGTTTCAGTGTGGATATTTTCGCAAAAGAAAGTGGCACTAATCGTCGAGTGATAATTGAGAATCAGTTGGAGGATACCAATCACGACCATCTAGGAAAACTAATCACCTATGCATCTGGCAAAGGTGCAGAAGTGATTGTTTGGATTGTGAAGCGGGCACGCGATGAACACAGACAAGCAATAGAATGGTTGAATCAGCATACAGACAATAATATTGGGTTCTTCTTGTTGGAGATTGAAATATGGCAAATTGGTGATTCTGAGAAAGCACCTCGTTTTAATATTGTAGAAAGGCCAAATGATTGGGCAAAAACAATGAAGACAATAGAGGGAATGTCGGATACGGAATTACTTAAACTAGACTTTTGGACAGGCTTTAACGATGCCATGAACAATAATGACAGGTTTATTAAGGAGTTTAGTACGCGTAAAGCAGCTCCTCATCATTGGTATAATTTAAGTATTGATAGTTCTGAATATTGTGTTTGTCTTACTATCAATACTCAAAAACAAAATATTGGGGCAGATTTATATATCAATGATAATAAGGATTTATTTGTCAAGTTTAAACAACACAAGGATGAAATAGCGAAAATGCTCCAAAGTGAAGTAGAATGGAGAGAGTCTGAAGGGAAGAAAGCATGCCGTATTTTGATATCGACTAATATTAATCCTAAAAAGCGAGAATGTTGGGGAAGTGCTTACAATTGGTTTTTAGAAAAAGCAATTGTTTTTAAAGATATAGCATCAAAATTTGGGAAATAAAACATGAAAAATAGCACTATATTATTTGTTTTTATGACTGTTCTGATGTTACCCGGGATGGTCTTGGGACAAAGCGAGGTGACGCGACGGGTGAGTGCGGCGGAGATGGGGTATAAGGGCAGGGTGAAGATGGTGCAGAGCACGGAGTTCAGCAGGGATTCGGCACACAGATACTTTGTCGCGACGGCTGAGGCGTATAACGAAGCGGGGCTGCGGACGGATATGTCCATCATCGAGGATATTTATCAGACCAGCTATCACTATGAGTATGACGGCACTGGGCAATTGGTCTATTATATAGCGACCTTTACCGAGGATGGTAAGGACAGCATTGTGTTTCACTACGGGAAGGAAGGCTGTCTATCGGGATATGAGGAATACTTTCTTAGTTACGACCCGACCGAAGGGAATAGCTTGAAGGATTTTCTTGTTACCTGCGATGACCACTGCCGTCCCTTGATGGCAGCCTCGGTATGGGAAGACACCACGACGTTTGTCTATGACGGGCAGGGGAGGGTGGTCGCCAAGACCGCTCCCACCGTGTACGCTCCACACGTGACATGGACATATTACTATGACGAGCAGGGACGGCTGGTAAGAATGCGCACAGGCGACAAACACTACGAGGATACCCACTATAAATACGATGCCAACGGCGACACCATAGAGGTTTGGCACACCAATTGGGAACATCTGGAAGGAGAAAACGGTCCACACCATGTTGGCCAGCATAGACATTATGCCTATACCCAGTACGACGACCACGGAAACTGGACCAAGGCCACTGTCACCGTCCAAGAGTCGGGAAAGACATACACCTCTACCATCATACGCACTTTTGGCTACTACGATTAATCAAGAATGCAAAAAAGAAAATCAACCGAATAATCTAATTATCAATGTTGAAACTCAAAACACAATACCGATCTGCGGTTCATATTACTCAATGTCTATTGCTATTCTTTGCCCTTATGCAGACCACAGAGGCTGTGGCACAGAGTGAAATTACCCACCGAGTGACTACAGGCGATGCGGACTATCGCGGGCGGGTGCGCAGTGTTCAGATAATGCAAAGCTGCAACTCGCCGACCGAGCGTTGTTCGCGTGTGCAGGAAGAAATGTTCAATGCCGAAGGGCTGCGTACGTCCATTGTCACAATCGACTCGTTGGGGCGTTTCTATACCAAATGTCATTATGATGCCAATGGCCGCATGAGATACGTTATAGAAGGTTTCCCTGCGGGGGCTGACAGCATTGTATTCCACTACGACCGGAAGGGGTGTATGATGGCAAGCAGTGTGACCCGATTCACGCACAAGGGGATAGATAAAGATATGTCGAATGTATTCCGCATAGAGTGTGATGACCATTGCCGCCCGTTGCTGTATATTCCGCCTTGGGGAGACACCTCCGAATACCAATACGACACGCTGGGGCGATTGGTATACCGAGCACTGCCGGGAGCCGAGGAGACCTACTATTATGATGCCAATGGACACCTTGTGCGGCAACGGACGGGGAGTTCCCGATATGTGGACCAGCATTTCAAGTACGACCAGCGCGGCGACCTGTTGGAGACTTGGCACACCGACTGGGAGACGGGAGAGACGGTGATATCGACAACGTTTGAGCACTGTCGCTACAAGTACAAGAGTTATGACAAACACGGCAACTGGACCAAAGCGGAAGTGACGGTGAAACTGAACGGAAAGACCACAATACTCAATATAATACGCACTTTCAGCTATTACGACTGAATGGAGAGCGAGGAGGAAAGACTTGCCCAAGGCGGTGCAGCCGCAAGGGGGAGGGTGAGCGAACCCACACTGGACCTACAGCGAACCTACCTTGGGAAAACAGTTGGGTGAAGAGAAACACGAGGCCGACGGGCAACACGCTGTAATATAGGTTGAAGGGGAGGGGAGGGGAGATGTTTTTTGGATTGTGGATAAAAAAAATCGACTTAGTTGGGATTTTTTGTGTATCTTTGTAATATGGAAACTACGCCCCATACAGTTACAAGACGCAAAGAAAGAATGTCTTACGAACAGGCTTTCTCTATGAACGGTGGTAATAAGCCACCGCAGGCAGTGGAGTTGGAGGAAGCTGTACTGGGTGCACTGATGCTTGACCTCAACGCACTCAACACCGCAATAGAAATGTTGCACGAGGAATATTTCTACAAACCTGAGCACAGAGTGATATTCCGCGCGATATTCAAGCTGTTCGAGATGAACCAGCCGGTGGACATGATGACGGTGACAGAGCAGCTTCGCAAAGACGGCAACCTGGAGGCTGCGGGCGGAGCATGGCATATCTCGGAACTGACCAGCCACGTGGTGAGTAGTGCACATATAGAATACTATGCTCGTGTGCTGAGTGAGAAATTTATCTCACGGGAATTGATACGCATCTCTACCCAAACTATCACTGATGCCTATGACGAGACCACAGATGTGGTGGATTTGCTCGACAAGACTGAAGGCCAGTTGATGGATATTAACGACAAGAATTTCAAGACAGACTTTCATGAGCTTGGCGACTTGGTGCATGCCGCTACCAACCAGATAGAAGAGGCCAAGAAAAGCAACGAGAGCGATAGCAAATATGTGGGTGTGCCGTCGGGATTTACGGAGCTGGACCGCATCACCGCTGGTTTCCACCCAGGAACGCTTATCATTCTGGCTGCCCGTCCGGCCATGGGTAAGACGGCATTTGCATTGTCGATGGCAAGGAATATGGCTGTGGATTTCAACAAGCCTGTGGCCTTCTTCTCGTTGGAGATGACCGGCGTGGAGCTGGCCATGCGTTTGATATCGGGCGAAGCCGAGATACCCGGCGACAAGCTGAAACGCGGTGAGCTGGAGGGATGGGAGCAGCAACAATTGGAAACGCGTACCCAAGCCCTGAACGAGGCCAAGATATTTATTGACGACACGCCCCAGCTGACGATATACGAACTGAGGGCAAAATGCCGCAGACTGAAGCAGCACTATGATATTCAGATGGTGTTTATTGACTACCTGCAGCTGATGACTGCCGGCACCGACGTGATGTCGCGCAACGGCAACCGTGAGCAGGAAATCAGCACTATAAGCCGACAGCTCAAATCGCTCTCGAAGGAGTTGGGAATACCGGTGCTGGCAATGTCGCAGTTGAGCCGTGCTGTGGAGACACGTGGCGGAACGAAGAAGCCTATGTTGAGCGACTTGCGCGAATCGGGCGCTATTGAGCAGGATGCCGATATTGTGATGTTCATATATCGCCCCGAATACTATGGCATTACGGAGGACAACGGGTCCACCATCGGAATGGCAGACATTCTTGTGGCTAAACACCGTAGCGGTGCCACGGGTGAGGTTCGCCTTAAGTTCGAGGCCAAGTATGCCCGTTTCAAGAATCCCACATTCACATCGAATGCGGAGATTGCGAGTGCCCTGATGCAGCAAAACACCGATTTCGACAATGCGGGAAAGACCTCTATCTTGGTGGACTCAAAGATAAACAATCAAGGCAACGGCTCTTTAGATACTCCCGCCATCCCTCCCTCAATACCACCACAGGACGAGGAGGTGCCATTTTGAGAAAAGACTAACTAAATCACTTCAATAAAGAATAATAGAAACAAAAAATAAAATAGCAAATGGAAAATCTTGACAATTTGACCAAGAAAGATCTCTTGAAAGAGACAATCAAACACATTGACATTAAGAAATACGATTCTACCGAGCTGATTGACGCCATGCGTAGTATGTCGTTCACCAGCCGCGATACCGCCCGCGCAGCCGACATATTGACCATGATGTGCAAGGAGAAGGATTGCACCAACATCCTCACTCTGGCTGGTTCTACGAGTGCTGCAGGATGCATGCAGGTGTATGTGGACATGGTGCGCAACAAAATGATTGACGCTGTGGTTTCGACTGGCGCCAGCATCATCGACATGGACCTTTTCGAGGCCCTGGGATTTAAACATTATGTGGGTACCAAAGAGAACGTCATTCCCGATACCAAGCTCCGCGAGCTTTATATCGACCGCATTTACGATACCTTTATCGACGAAGAGGAACTGCAGGCTTGCGACAATGCCACATACGAGTTGTCGAACATGCTGGAGGCCCGTCCCTACAGCTCGCGCGAATTCCTCTATGAGTTGGGCAAATGGCTGCACAATGGCCGCAGTGTGAAAAAGGACAGCCTGATACAGACCTGCTACGAGTGTGGTGTACCTATCTTCTGCCCCGCATTCAGCGACAGCTCGGCCGGTTTCGGCATTGGCAAGCATCAGTGGGAGCGCGCCCAGAAGGGTGAGAAGTATTTGAGCATCGACTCGGTGTGCGATTTCGTAGAACTGACCAAAATCAAGATGGCTGCACCTCAGACCGGCCTGTTTATGGTGGGTGGCGGTACTCCCAAGAATTTTGCACAGGACACTGTGGTTTGTGCCGAAATTCTGGGTCATGAAGTGCCTATGCACAAGTATGCTATCCAAATCACCGTAGCCGATGTGCGCGACGGCGCTTGCAGCTCGTCCACATTGTTGGAGGCCGGCAGCTGGGGCAAGGTGAGCGAAGAATTGCAGCAGATGGTGTATGCCGAAGGCACCACAGTGATTCCCGCCATTGTCTCCTATGCTTACCACAACAATTGTTGGAAAGACAGAGAGTATAAGAACTGGCAGAAGCTGTTCGAGAAATAAAAAGCTGATAGTATAAAACATTGAATGGACGATAGCCGTGCATTCATTCACAAATCCGTCCAATATGGAAGAAAGCATCCGTAAGCAGCTGCGCGAATTGCTGCAACAAGAAGTAGTGCTGGCCACGGGGTGTACCGAGCCCGGCGCTGTGGCGCTGTGTGTGGCCAAAGCCTGCGAAACCTTGGGACGTGAGCCCGAGAAGATAGAATTGCTGCTGAGTAAGAATGTCTTTAAGAACGCCATGGGTGTGGGAATACCCGGAACGGGCATGATAGGATTGCCCATAGCGGTGGCAATAGCTGTGGTGGCAGGCGATTCCAGCCGGCAGTTGGAAGTGCTCACCGTGCCGCAAGACAAGGTGGAGAAAGCCAAGCAGTGGCTAGCCAACAACGGTTCGCGCATCAATATTGGAGTGAAGGAGTCGGGCGACAAGCTGTACATAGAATGTATATGCAAGTCGGGATCCGACACGGCTATCGCCATTATTTGCTATAAGCATACCCATTTTATCCATGTGTCGCTCAACGGCAAGGAGACCGAGGATTGCAGTGCGCAGCCGCTCAATGCAGCCAGCGAGGTGCCCGAGAGTCACGATAACTTCGATTTGCAGCTCACTGCCCGCATGGTGTATGACTATGCCACCACATCACCTATCGAGGAACTGGAATTTATACGTGAGACGGTGAAATACAACGATGCCGCAGCAACCGAAGGGCTGAAAGGCTATGGGCTGAAAACCGGCAAGATACTGATGGAGAATGCCGCAGGAGATATAGTGCACACAGTGGTGGCCCGCACGGTTGCCGCATCGGATGCACGAATGGACGGCTGCACGCTTCCGGTGTATAGCAACAGCGGTAGCGGCAACCAAGGCATTGCCTGCACACTCCCAGTATACAACTACGGCAAGGCGAAAAACTGCACAGACGAACAGATAATTCGAGCCCTGGTGCTGAACCACCTGATGTCTATCTATATTAAGCGAGGCATCGGACGCCTTAGTGCTCTATGCGGATTGGTTAATGCCAGCATTGGTGTGACCTGCGGCATTGTTTATCTGCACGGGGGATGCTTTGAACAGATGTGCTATGCAATCAAGAACATGATCAATACCTTGGCCGGAATGGTGTGCGACGGGGCAAAGCCCAGTTGCGCACTCAAAATGAGCACCGGCCTCTATAGCGCTTTTGTCAGTGCCGAATTGGCATATCACGACTGTGTGGTGGACGCCACAGACGGCCTGAGCGAGAGTGATGTAGACTGCTCGATTCGGAATCTAGGCCGTTTGGGTCACGATGGTATGGATTTGGTGGACGACACAGTGCTTGATATATTGACACATAAACAATAGTAAAAGATATACAGAGTGGCTTTGGGACAAGCGGAAAAAGGACTCAAACAATGTATTGTTGATAACTTTCCCAAAAACACTATCTGTTAATGAAAAATAATTGATACTTTTGCAAACGAAAAAATAATTAGTGAAATGGAACACAGAAAGGAAGAATTGTATTCGCAGGTGATACCTGCTGGAAAGCGCCGCTACTTTTTCGACGTGAAGGAAACCCGTGGAGGTGACAAATTTATCACCATTACTGAAAGCCGTCGTATTTTCGACAACAACACTGGTGAGTTCTACTACGATAAAAATAAATTGTTCCTCTATAAGGAGGATTTTGAGAAATTCCAGAAAGGATTGGAGAATGCCCTTTCGTTTATCGAGACAGGTATTGAGCCCGAACCAGTGGTAGTGGATTCAGACTTTTCCGATAATTTCTCGTCCGACGAGCAGCAAGAATCGAAGAATTTCGATATTGACGACATAGATTTTAAATTCTAACGACGCATCATGGGTAAGATTATCTCTATCGCCAATCAGAAAGGCGGAGTGGGAAAAACAACCACTGCCGTCAACCTCAGTGCCGCACTGGCGGTGATGGAGTATAAGGTTCTTCTCGTGGATGCCGACCCCCAGGCCAACGCTTCGTCGGGTCTGGGAATCAACTCTGATGAGTTGGAGAAGAGTGCATACGAATGTTTTCTGGGTCAAGCCGATATTCATGATTGTTTGGTGGAGACCGACACGCCCAATCTCTCTGTGTTGCCCACACGTATCGACTTGGTGGGTGCCGAGGTGGAATTGGTCAACGAGAAGAATCGTGAATACTATATCAAACGTGCGCTTGAACCCGTGAAAGACGATTTCGATTTCATCATCATCGACTGCAGCCCCTCGCTGGGTCTCATCACGGTGAATGCACTCACAGCCTCCGACTCGGTCATCATACCTATTCAAAGTGAGTATTTTGCTTTGGAAGGATTGGGCAAGTTGCTCAACACCGTGCGTATAGTTCAGACCCGGCTCAATCCCAGTCTGACTATCGAGGGCTTGCTGATAACTATGTACGACTCCCGTCTTCGATTGGCCCGTCAGGTGGTTGAAGATGTCAGGGCTCACTTCAAACGTTTGGTGTTCGACACACTTATTTATCGCAACACCAAACTGGCCGAGGCCCCAAGTTATGGCAAGTCTATCATCATGTACGATGCCACATGTGCCGGTGCAGTCAACTACCTCAATCTCGCCAACGAAATACTTAAACGTAACAAGCTTAAGCAAAGCACTAAATAATGGCAAGTAAGAAACCCTTAGTCCCAGGTCGCGGTCTTGACGCAATTCTGGGCAATATTGATGTAGAGTCTATCAACGACCATACGTCCGATGTCACTGCAGCTATCTCTTCGGTGGCTATAAGTGATATCGAGGCCAATCCGTTCCAGCCTCGCAAGGAATTCGACAACGAGGCTCTTGAAGAGTTGGCGCAGTCCATTCGCGAACAAGGAGTGATTACCCCCATCACCGTCCGCCGTATGCCAGACGGAAAGTACCAGCTCATTGCTGGCGAGCGCCGTCTGCGTGCGTCCCAAATGGCCGGGCTCACCGAGTTGCCCGCCTATATCCGCATTGCCACCGACGGGCAGATGATGGAAATGGCTCTTGTTGAGAATATCCAGCGTGAGAATCTTAACGCTATGGAGATAGCTCTTTCCTACAATGCCCTTATCGAAGAGTGCCGTCTCACCCATGAACAGCTCAGTCAGCGTGTGGGCAAGGACCGCTCTACAATTACTAACTATCTTCGACTGCTCAACCTTCCTGCCGAAACTCAGTTGGCTCTCAGTTCCGGCCAAATCAGCATGGCTCATGCCCGTGCACTCATCAATGTAGAAGACCCCGAGGAGCATCTTGCCATCCTGCATGATATTATCAACCGGCATCTTTCGGTTCACCAAACCGAGCAGATGATAAAGGCAGGCAGACAAGAAGGTCGTAGCCATACATCCAGCAAGCCCGAACTGCCCACCACACACAGTGCTGCCCAATCCCAATTGCGTCAGGTGTTGCAGTCGGATGTCGAAATCAAACGTTCCCGCAGAGGGAAAGGTACTATGGTCATCCACTTCAACAGCGATGCCGACTTTGAGCGTATAATGAAACTGCTTCAACCATAAATAATCACCAACGGTATATTGTGTATAAACATCTGCTAATAATACTACTCCTGATGGTGGCTGTGGCAGCCCATGGCCAGCAAGAGGATGTTCGTCAGCAGTCAGCCGACTCTGCCATCCTTCTTCAAGCCCAACCGACCAAGGTTGCAACAGTTCAAGGACATAATCCTACCAAGGCCCTGCTTCTCTCCCTTATACCTGGAGCCGGTCAGATATACAATGGTCATGCTTGGAAAATTCCTATTATTTATGGTGCGTTGGGAGGTGTTGGCTATTTTGTCTACGACAATTACACCAACATGGTTGCTTTCAAAAAAGAATACCTTCAACGTGTAAACGAGGGTGTACGCAGCCTTGAGGGGTACACCAACTATCCCGACATGAGCATATATAATATGTACCAGTCGTACAATAAAAACTTCCAACTTTTCGTTATCATTACAGCTGCAGTCTATGGACTCAACCTCATCGATGCTTATGTGTTTGGACATCTATATGATTTTCAAATCGATGATGACCTGACTCTGCATCTTGGACCTTCAGTGGCACCAATGCCTACATTTGGAGGTTATGCCCCCTCACTGCAACTGACTTTGCGTTTTTAACTATATTAAACCGAATCAACGATTAAAAACAAATAATAAATGAACCCGATTCTGATGATTCAAGCCGACATGGCTAATGTAGAGACGGTAGTGGACACTGCCGCCGCTGTAGCTTCCACCGAACGTATCACCCTTTGGCAAATGGCTCTCAACGGAGGATGGATAATGCTTGTGCTTGCCATTCTTCTCGCTTTGGCAATATATATTTCTATAGAGCGCTATTTGGCTCTTCGCCAAGCTGTCAAAACCCAGGATGACGACCTCTTCATGAACAATATCCGTGACTACATCCACAAAGGCGATGTAGACGGGGCTCGTACACTGTCCAAACAAACCAACTCTCCTTTGGCCCGCATGGTCGACAAAGGTCTCTCCCGACTGGGTCGCCCCCTGTCCGATATCCAGGCCGCTATCGAAAACGAAGGCAAACTTGAAGTGGCCCGCTTGGAGAAACGTGTATCCCTCGTTGCTACCGTCGCCTCGCTCGGACCCATGATTGGTTTCCTTGGCACCGTAACCGGTATGGTCACCTGTTTCCAGGATATGGCCTTTGCCGGCAACAACATCGAAATCAACACTCTTGCTACCGGTATGTATCAGGCTATGGTAACAACTATTGGCGGTCTTATCGTCGGCATCATCTGCTATTTTCTCTACAATGTCCTCGTCACCCGTATCAACAAGGTGGTTCTCGACATTGAGGTGCGCGCTACCGAATTCATGGACCTTCTCCACGAACCGGCCTAATCCCAACCCATTCTTTCACCAGTCACATGTTTCATCCTAAAGTAACAAGCCATGATAGAGACGAGAAACAAATTGTCGATTGAGCAAAACAGCTCCACCATGTCCGACCTCGTGTTCCTGCTGCTGGTGTTCTTCATGATGACCTCTACGCTCATCAGCCCCAACGCCGTCAAATTGCTTCTGCCCGAAAGCGGCAGCAAGACTATGGCCAAACAGAATGTAACGGTCTATATCGACGAGAATCATAATTTCCAAGTCAACAACACACCTACTGATATCGATGGCCTCCAGCCCCTCATTGCTTCGGGAATCGAGCCAGGCATCAGCGACGCGTGTGTGGTACTGCGTTCCGACAAGTCTGTCCCCGTTCAGTATGTTGTCAATGTCATCGATGCAGTCAACGCCATTAACGAGCAAACGGGTACCAAACACAAGGTAATTTTGGCAACATCTCCGAAGAAATAGCCATACAATTTACGTTTTAATACCCAAAGAACTATGTCAACCCCATCCAATAGCGAAAACCGGAACCGCATCATCTCGGGATTCATCACAGCCCTGTGCATGATATTGATTGTGGTGGTTTGTCTCGCCTTCGGTTATGATCCCCCCGACCCGCCTATCCCCGAAGAGGGTGTTGAGGTAAACTTGGGCAATAGCGACTTCGGTCTTGGCAACAATCCTATGCCAGCCGAGTCCCAGGCTTCCAGCGCCCCACGTCCTCGGTCTGTGGCCGAGAATATAGCCACTCAGAGCACTGAGTCGTCTACTCCCATGACCACATCCGACAAACCTTCCACTTCCCAGAAAGATAATCCTGTCCCGACTACCACCAAACCCGAACCGCCCAAAGAGCCGGAAATCAACAAAAACGCACTCTTTAGCGGCAACCGTGGCAACAAGAACAATAACGCCAACAGTGGCAGCGAGGGCAACACCTATGGCAAAGGCAATATGGGCAAAGAGGGCGGTGACCCCAACTCCAACCGCTACGACGGCACTCCCGGCAAAGGGGGTCCGGGCTTCAGCCTAAGCGGCCGTTCGGCCCGTGCGCTACCTTCCCCCAACACCAGTACAAACCGCGAAGGAAAGGTGGTGGTAAAAATATGGGTGGACCGTGCCGGTAACGTCACTCAAACCACTGCTCCCGAAAAAGGTTCCACCCTTACCGATGCCAGCCTGGTGAGCAAAGCCAAAGCTGCAGCCATGAAGGCCAAGTTCAGCCCCAAAGACGATGCTCCTGAAGTGCAGACGGGAACAATCACTTATGTTTTCCGCAACAATTAAGCAACTGCATTATGGAAGAACCTGTCCGTATCGATAAATACCTTTGGGCCGTCCGCCTCTACAAAACCCGAAGCCTCGCAACTGATGCCTGTCGATGTGGGCATGTGCGTCTTAATGGTATGCCCGTAAAGCCCTCCCACGAGGTACGTGAAGGCGAAGTATACGAGCTTTCTATCGAGCAGCTGCACAAGATAATCGAGGTCAAACAGCTTCTTAACAACAGGGTAGGGGCCAAGCTTGTCGAAAACTATATGATTGACCGCACCCCACAAGAGGAATATGAGCGCATTCAAATGGTGCGACAATATGCATTCGAGAAACGTGACCGCGGATCAGGCCGACCCACCAAACGCGAACGTCGCGACATCGAGGAATTCAAATACAAATAATCCAACACTATGCTTCCCCGCCCTCCACGGGGAAGCTCTTGTCTTTATATTTCAAAAAAAAGATTCATACTTTTGCAATAAACATTATTCATCTCATACATAATAACAGATTCGATAATGAACGAAGAAGAGGTAATTCGCGATATATTGGCAGGAAATGTCAATCGCTACGAGGAGATAGTTCGTGAGTATCAGTCAATCGTAGCCAACCTCTGTTTCAAAATGGGAGGCACACGCGTCGATGTCCCCGAATTGACACAGCAGGTGTTCGTCGAGCTCTATATGGCATTGCCCCGCTTCCAGTTCAAATCGAAACTGAGTACTTTCATTTACCGCATCACTGTCAATGTTGTCTGCAAGGACCTTAAATACAACAGCCGCATACTCACTCCCACCGACGACTTCCCAATCCCCGATACTTCTTCCGACGAAAGCAATGCCGAGCAGAATATCATCCGCGACGAACGTCATCGCCAACTCCACCAAGCCATTGGACGCCTTCATGCCGAACAACGCACCGCCTTGGTGCTCTACACTTTCAACGACTTCTCCTACAACGACATCGCTGACGTGATGCAATGTACAACTGCAAAAGTCGAGTCCCTCATTTTCCGGGCTCGTAAGAATTTGAAAAAGATGTTAGAAAAGATATGAATGATATGATGACCGATGAAGACATACTACAGCAACTACGCGAGCTAAACTACCCAGATAAAATCGATGTGGTTGATGCCGTCATGGCACAGGTTCGCAACAAACCTCTGTTGGTGCCACAGCCTAAACGTATCTCTTTCCAGCGTTGGGCTATCGCTGTCGCCGCTTGTTTTGTGCTGGCTGTCACTGTCAATGTATCCATCCTCTTCTTGCGCGACTTTAACGAACCCCAGCTGAGCAAAGATATTGCTATGGTATACAACTATACCGACGCCTATAACTCTATTTCTTCCGACGACTCCTATGACTTCGGATTGGTGGAATACCTCTATGATGAATGAACCCATTAAACAATAACCATAAAACATCAGTGCACAATGAAAAAGAAAATTGCAACTTACCTTGTGGCCATTTTAGCCTGCACAATGCTCTTTGCACAGTCTCCCAATGAATTCGGTCACGGCAAGAAACACCACAAACATGAACCTCCCAAGATTGAGGAGATGGTGAGCAATCTGTCTGCCATCCAGAAGAAACGTCTCGAAACCATCACCCAGGAAAGCAAGAAACAGGTTGATAAAATGCAGGCCGAACTAAAGTCTATCAATAGTCAAATCCGCAAACTGCTTGATGCCGAAGGCGATCAAACCAATACCTTATTCCCTCTCTTTGAGCGTGAGGCACAACTTAAACTTGAAATCAACAAGGAAATGTACCGCACCCGTCAGCAAATCAACAATGTCCTCTCCAAGGAACAACTCAAGGAGCTGGGCGAGCGTATGAAAGCCGACAGCAAGAAACATGAGCGTGAACACAAAAAGAATCCCACTCAGAAGTAGTTTCTACTTTTGAGATTATAGTTTTTCATTTTTACAGTTTTCATGGAGTGCCCGATGTGATATCGGGCACTATTTATATATGTTAGTGTCTGCCATTTTTTCTACCTAAATGCGTGAGTTCGGGATAACTTTGTTAATAACTTTATCAGAAAAAAAGAAGGTAATCATAAGAAATTTCGTATCTTTGCAATTGAAAACCAAAATATTAAAAAGAAACGAGCCTTATGATTACCGA
>Ga0247611_10001518_pt1 | contig 40905 bp, 42 predicted proteins | sample 177DNAGHGhighgp2_FD_192422 | JGI IMG/M metagenome (GOLD analysis project Ga0247611, IMG submission 192422) | Sheep rumen microbial communities from Palmerston North, Manawatu-Wanganui, New Zealand - 1770 DNA GHGhigh gp2 | ecosystem: Host-associated > Mammals > Digestive system > Stomach > Rumen... | reverse complement strand
AGAATTATCTGACTATGCTAAAGATAAAGGTATCAAATTAAACTTTATTAAAATAGATTCGTTAGAGAAAGCAAAAAATGCACCATGTATATTTAATAATTGGGCAAACTTTTATAAAGGAAAATTTCTTTCAAATACAATATTAAATGCAAATGCTTTTGAGAAATTATTAAAATAAATAGATCAGAAGATTAAGATATTACGTCTAGGCAACCTTTATTAATAATAGTAATATTACTATTTGCAACACTATATAAATGATATAAAAAAGACGGAATTATACTAAATTTTGTTTTTTTTATGGTATAATTTAAAGGAGTTGATCCAAATGAATGAAAATAAAACAAATATAAACTGATTGATTATGATTTATCCAAGAATAGGAGAAAAGCTAGGTAAAATAAGGATTTGTGAGATATAACATCTTGCATATTTATTATAAAAATATGCTAAAATAGACAAAAATTAGTAAAAAATGACTATTTTTAATGCAAAAAACGAAAGGAATTATTAAGGTGATTACGTCACCTAATAATAAAGAATTAAAGGTGAAGTATATGATTAAAAATATAATATTTGATATAGGTGGAGTTATGTTTGATGATAGCACTCAAAACATAAGTAATATTTTAAATATAGATGCTTCTGAACTTTGTAAGAAAGTATATGGTAAATCTTTTGTTGATTGTGTTTTAGGTAATCAAGAAGTATCTGATTATATTGAAACATTTAAAAATGATAGTGATTATGAAGCAATTAAATATATATTAGGTAAGGATAATTTACATATTTCATATTCTCTTATGCAAGATAACTTTGATTATATTTCTAGGTTAAAAGATAAAGGGTATAATTTATATATTCTTTCAAATATTGCTAAAGAATCTTATGAACATGTTAAAAGTACTATTGATATTGATAAAGTATTTAAAGGTGGAGTTTATTCATATCAAGAGAAACTCTTAAAGCCGGATAGAAAAATATATGAATTGATAGTTAATAGATATAATCTAAATAAAGATGAGACAATGTTTTTTGATGATAAACAAAAAAATATTGATGCAGCTTGTGAATTCGGACTTAAAGGTGTTCTGTTTAGAACAATAGAAGATATAGAAAATAATCTTAAATAAAAGGAGTTGATCCAAATGAATGAAAATAAAACTAATATAAACTGGTTGAGAACGATTTATAGTAACTTCATAGAAACTCCTTTATTTATAAGGGTTTACGAGGGTTGAAATCTTACACGATTTTGGTGAAAAAATAGCAAAAACAGATAAAAATAGTAAAAAATGCCTAAAAATGGTATTTTTTTTTTTATAGGAATTGATAGGGTGGTAACGTCGTTGACACCAACCTGAAAATAAACTGTATAAATGTATTGAAAAATGTTTGAAAGATAATAATAATATGTTATAATATCGACTTAGACGAGGGAGAGAATATGAAAAAACTAAATGGAAAAATAAAAAGTATAAAATTAAATATGTTTGGAGATAGAGCATTTTGGAATATTACGATTGTAGATATGAATGGGAATGAATTAGGTTCTTTTGGTAGTACGGCATTAAGTGTTGCAGTAGACTTTAGAGAACAAACATTTAGTATTATGCAAATCTTAAAGAATTTTAAGTTATTAAATTTAGATTGTGAATCTAAAAGCTATCCTATATATGTTGATGATAGTGAATATTTTATTTCTTGTGTTGCAAATGAAGACGGAGATTTTTTAGATATTGATAGAAAAAGAAATATTATTTCATTTGGTTCTGGAAAGAATAATTCTAAACTTAAAAAAAGAGAATTAACTGGGGTTTCATCGGCAAGTGGATGTTTACTTATAGATACTCGTGGTGAATATTTTTCTCAAGGATTAACAATTGGTGGAGTATATTATGGATGCAAAGCATTGTATGGTTCAAGTAAGGATAGAGATAATGATGCTATTGAAACATGTGCTGATAATTTTAGAAAAGTAATTTGTGGTATTATGAAAATATGCAAAGAAGATGAATTAATAAAGAATAACAATTATCCTGCTGTTGTTGTGCAGTTAGATGATAAAAAAAATATTGTTGCAGTTGGTTCCAAAGATGGTTCTACTTATTTAACTATCACAGATGCAGGATATGAATTAGTAGACGGGAGTACATTTACTACTAAAGAGGAAACAACAAAAGTTTTAAAAAAGATTAGAACTGGTAAATAATAATATAAATTTAGACAGATTATAGAAAATCTGCCTTTTTTATGCTATAATTTTAATGATTTTAAAAAGTGTTGATCTGAGTGTTTGAAAATAATATAAATAGGTGAAAATTAGTAAAAATTGATTATTTTTAATTAAAAAAATGATAGTGATTAATAAGGTGATTACACCTTTTAATTTATTAATAAGAAAGTGATAACAAGATGTAAATATGAAAGTATATAAGTATTTTTATGACAGTAGATATTAATAATATAGTTGGAGGAAGTATGATTAAGAGTATTAAAAGTGTAGATTTTAGGTATAGTGGAAGAGTTGAAAAGAATTATACTGTTGAGAATGAAATATTGAATTATTGGAATGAGTTAAGAAAAAAAACAAATTTTCTTCATGAATCAAATATTTTAACTGTTTCTAATATGACATGTATTAATGATAATTATAGTATTGAATTGAAGGATACCACTTTTTCTCATTTTATGTATTCAAAAAAGAATCAATTAGGGTTAATATGCATGTTTTCAGGCGCATATATCGTGACATCAGACAATTATATAGTTTGTGTACTTAATAATTATTATTCTAATGAGGAAACTTTTCAAATTTTAAATTTAATAGGCGGTATATCTGACCACTGTGATATTATTAATGGTCAATACTCTAGCGAAAATTGCCTAAAAAGAGAATTTAAAGAAGAGCTTGGAATTGATTTAGATCAAACTTGTTTTCAAACGAATTTAAAATTTATTAAATGTCCTTCTGAAGATGAAAAAACTTTTACATGTGAGATAGGAATGATTTATGAAATAAAATCTTTATTTACTAAAGATGAACTAACTAAACTTTTTAAAAGTTCTAAACATGATGATGAAGTTACTGATTTAATCTTTTTTTCGAAAAAAAACTATAGAAATGTCTATGAATTTTCTCATGTTAAACCTCTTATTCCAGAGTTGCTTGAGAAAATCTATAGCGAAAAATGTATTCAAATTAATAAGGTAATAGTTAAAAATAGGTGATTTTTTGTAAGGTTTTTATAGGAGTTAGGAACATACTTGAAATGAGGTGAATTGCATGAGTAAAATAGCAATTGATATTGATAATACGATTTGTAATACAAGTGATTTTTTTGCATCTATAGCAGAAAACTATGATAGAAATATATTACACAAAAATAATGTTATTAATTATGATAAGATAGTTCCTAGAAGTGATGATTGGTCAAAAGAAGAACTAGCATCCTTTATTGAAAACTATTTCAATAAGGAATCTATAAATATTCCAATTAAAGAAGATGCTGTTACTTATATAAATAAACTTAAAGAATTAGGATATGAAATAGTATTTATTACTAATAGAGGAATTAAAGAGGATGATCATACTGATTTAATAGTTACTGAATATTTAGAAAAGAATAATATACCTTATGATAATATAGTTACTAAATCCAATGATAAATATATGTATTTAGATGATTGTGATTATTTTATAGATGATGCAATTCATAATTGCGAAGATGCAGTAGAAAAAACAAATACTAAAGTAATAATGATTGGAACAAATAAAACAAAAGATTATAATAATGATAAAATATTTAAAGCTAGTAATTGGCAAGAAATATATGATTATATAACTAAGTAAAAGAAATGAATGAAAGTAAAACAAATATAAATTGGTTGGTGTTGATATAGTCCATACTTATGAAAAGCCCCTATAAAATAAGAAAAAATGAATGTTCAGTAATTACATTTTAATAAATAATTGCAAAAAGATATTAAAAACGGATAAAAAGTGCCAAAAATGGCATAGTATTTGATACTTGGTATTGATGTTAAAATTTTATGAGAAGAGGTGAGAATATGGTAGTATTTGTTGGATGTTCTAGTTCTAATAATGTAGATAAGTTATATATAGAAGAAACAAAAAAACTTGCACAAATATTATGTAAATACCATTGTACTTTAATGTTTGGTTCATCCGAAGACGGAATGATGGGAACTATATATAAAGTATTTAAAGAAAATAATTGTAAGGTAATATCAGTATTACCAAAAGAAAATTATGGTATGCTACAAGAAGTTGATTCTGATGAAAAAATATTTGTTTCTAAAACTAGTGACCAACTAAAGTATCTTGTTAATAATGGAGATGTTACTATTATACTACCAGGTAGTTTTGGAACGTTATCTGAATTGATGACCTCTATACAATGTAAAAAACTTGGAGAACATAATAAACCAATTATTATATTTAATATTAATGGTTTCTATGATAAAATATTAGTGCAGTTTAAAATATTTAATAAAGAAAAATTTGATTTGTATAATCAGGATAAATTGTATGAAGTAATTAATGATTATAGAGAAATAGAAAAGTATTTAAGCGAAGGAGTTGATCCAAATAAATGAAAATAAAACTAATATCAATTGATTGGTATTGATTTAGTCAAATTTTCATTCAAACTCCTATAAAATAAGGGAAAAACAAGTATATGCTTGTTACAAAATTTAATAAAAATATATAAAATAATGATAAAAATAACTAAAAAAGTATCGAAAATAGCATAGTATTTGATACGTGATATTTCTGGTTAAACTTTTGAAATAGAGGTGAAATTATGAATATCATTCAAACAATAGATTTATGGACAGAATCAAAAGATAATCATTATGAATGTTTTAACGGTGCATTTGTAGATGGATTTAATGATTCTAATATTGCTTTTGATAAATATAAAGTTGTAAGAAATTGTAATTGTAAAATTGATATAAGTTCAAAATCAATTAATATAAAAAATAAACATCATGCGATTATTTTTTATAAAAATGAAAATCCTGTTAGATTGATGGTTATAAATAAAAATACAGATGTTGATAAATGTATAGGTATTGCATTAAATCAATTCTTTATGGATGGTGTTTTGTCTGATTTGTTTCAAAAAAAAAATATTATGAGAGAAGATATTGATTTGAATGAGGAGCCTATTTACAAAGAAGATGAAAATAGAGAAGAAATAGATGTGGGTTCATGTGATAGGTGGAGTCTTCTTTATAACATGCTTAAAGGATTTTATACTGAATCTGAAAGTGAATACGGTAATTTTTCTAATGATAAATATTATTTTATACCTAATTTAGAAATTAAATATAGCCTAGTAGTTACAAATGAACAATTTGAAATAGTTCATACCTGTGCATTTATGAATACTATAGAAACAAGACTTATTCCTATTCAAGAGAATTCGTCGTTAACAATGAAATAAAGGAGTTGATCCAAATGAATGAAAATAAAACTAATATCAACTGCTTGAGCTTGATTTATTTAACCCCTTTTAGAAAATTTTATAAAATAATGGTAAAATAGAAATTAGATCTTACATTTATTAAATATAAAATACTAAAAAAATAGCAAAAATCACTTAAAAACACCTAAAAAGGTGCTTTTTTTGTATATTTTTTTTTAAGGTGATGTTGCAATTTAACCCTATTATAAAATATGGTTTTTGTTGCTTTTTCTGAGTGCTCGAATAATTGATTATATTCAGAACATTCATAATACTAAAAATGTGATATAATTAAGTAGATATATTATAGTAGGGAGTGAAATATATGTTTAAAGAAATAATGCACTTATTATATTCTGGTAATCCATTGAATTTTATTTTAAATGCTTTTTTTCTAATATACTTTATTGTATTAATTATTATATATGGTAGATTTAAAAATAATAATGAAAAATTAAAAATATGGGTAATAATGTGTTTTGTACCATTAATTATTTCTATAATACATTTTATAATATTTGTATCAGGCAGTGCTTTTTTAAAAATATTACCTGAATACAAAGGTATTTATATTTCTTCTATCTTAATTGCTTTATCACCATTATTAATTAGAAAAAAAATAATATATAATATTAGTAAAATATTAATTATTATTGTTTGCATATATTTTTCCATTGAATCAATTGATTCAAGTAAAATAACAAATTATACTAGAAAAAGTTTAAGTAACGCATATATATCATTATGCGATTATTTTGAAAAAAACTATATAATGAATGACTGGAAAAAAATAGATTATAATAAATTAAAAAATGATGGATTAGTCTTAATAGAAGAAGCCGAGCAAACTAATAATATTGATAAATATTATGAAGCAATAGAAAATTTTGTAAATGCACATCATGATGGTCATATGGGCTTATCTTTTTATAATGATCATGAATACATTTTAAATAAAATAAAAAGATATAATGACTATGGATTATCATTAGTAACTCTTGATGATGGAACTACTATTGCTATTGATGTAGAAGATAATCTAGAAATAAAACCAGGAGATGTTATTACTAAGTGGAATGGTGTACCAATTGATGAAGCTATAGAAAATGTAAAAATACCTATTAGTGAAGGAGTACTAGAAAATGAAAAAATAATAAAAACATTTTATTTATCCGGCATTGGTAATGATACTGTCGAAGTAACCTATATTAATTCAAATAATGAAGAAGTAACAACTACTTTAAATAAATTAGATTCTTCAATACCACGTGCATTTAAATCATATAGTACATTTAATCACACTCATAGTGATTCAAAATATGATTATAAAATGTTGAATGAGAATACTGGTTATTTAAAAATAGGTGTTGAAGAAACAAATGATATTAACGATGCTATTGGTTATTTGACTGGTAACCATAAATTTGCTAGAGAAAAATTTAGAAAAACATTACGAGAATTAAAAAATAATGGTATGACAAAACTTGTTATAGATATTAGAAATAATGGTGGAGGATATGATGATGTTGCTACAGCATTAGCAAGTCTTTTCACTAAAGAAAAAATATATGCTTTTTCATTAGGATATAGTTCAAATAATAAGAACAAGAGTTTAATTGAGCATTATATTTTACCAGATGGAGAATTCGGTAATATAGAAGTATTAGTATTAACTAATATGAGATGTGCTTCAGCCGGTGATGGTCTGGGATTATATTTGTCAAGAATAGATGGAATAACAGTTGCAGGATTAACAAATCCCGCAGGGATTAATCAAGAAACTGGTGGTTACGTCTATATGCCTAAAGGTGCAACAATAAATTATCCGACTGGGCTTGTATTAGACAAAGATGGAAATCCTAATATTGATATTGATAATACTAGAATCAGTAGAAATCCAGTAGATATTAAAATACCTTTAACAAAAGAAAATGCACTTAAGATATTTAATAATGAAGACTACGAGTTAGAATGGGCAATTGATTATTTAAATAAACAAAAATAGATTATAATACTTTTATGAACATTAATAAGTAGCAGAGAAGTCCTATTTTTAGTTATTATAAAGTAATAGTCATATGTCCGGAAAACTATAATGAAAAATTGATGTTGCAATAATTAACCCCACAAAAATGATTTAAAATTAGACGGAATTATACTAAATTTCGTTTTTTTTATGCTATAATTGAATAGAAATGGAGTGATTCCTATGGATAATAAAACTAATATAAACTGGTATAAACCGACTTATGGAAAACCAAACCAAAATCCTTATAAATAAAGACATTTAATCCAATTTCTTTTTACATTTTTTGAGTAAAAATTGATAAACAGTGTAAAAAAATGAGGGTAATTACGACTTGTGGAAAACTGATATTTCAGATGAAGGAGATGATAATATTGGCAAAAGATTTAATTATAAGAAGTAGCAGTGCTGAATTTTTAATTTTTGAAAGACAAAAAGGAGAAAAAGGTATTGAAGTAAGATTTGAAGATGGAGACCTATGGTTAACTCAAAAATCAATCGCTGATTTATTTGATACTAGCAAGCAAGATGTTAGTTATCATTTAAAAAATATATTTAACACACTTGAGTTAGAGGAAAATTTAGTTGTCAAAAAATATTTGACAACTGCTAGTGATAACAAAAAATATAATACTAATTATTATAATCTTGATGCAGTTATTTCTATTGGCTTTAGAGTAAATTCAGATAAAGCAATTCAATTTAGAAGGTGGAGTATAAATGTTTTAAAAGAATTTGCTAAAAAAGGATATATAATTGATAAAAAGAGAATGGAAAACGGAATCTTTTTTGATGAAGATTATTTTGAATCATTACTTGCTGAAATAAGAGAAATAAGACTTTCTGAAAGAAGATTTTATCAAAAAATAACTGATATATATGCTACAAGTATAGATTATGATAGAAAATCACCAATTACAATTAAATTTTTTAAACAAGTTCAAAACAAAATGCACTATGCAGTTTCTCATAATACAGCCGCAGAAATTATATATAATAGAGCAGATTCTGAAAAAGAATATATGGGATTAACTTCTTGGAAAAATTCTCCAAATGGTAAAATTTTAGAAACGGATGTAGTAATTGCAAAAAATTATTTATCAAAAGAGGAAATTGAAGGATTAGAATTAATTGTTTCATCATTTTTGGATTTGGCTGAGTCAAGAGCTAAAAGAAACATTCCAATGACAATGAATGATTGGAGTAGTTTATTAGATAAGTATTTATTGCTTGATAATAGAGATATATTGAAAGATGCAGGTAAAATATCACACGAAATAGCATGTGATAAGGCTTTAACAGAATTTGAAAAATATAGAATAAAACAAGACAAATTATATAAATCAGATTTCGATTTATTACTTGAAGAAAACAGTATTGCTAATAATTCTAATAAAAGTTAATTAAAAAATATATAATTGGTTTGTTAACTTCAACAATCCAAAAAAAATTAGAAAAGGAGATGATTAGTAATGCAACAATATAAAGTAGCAGGATATGTTAGATTATCTAAAGAAGATAAAATAAGAGATGAATCAAATAGTATTACTAATCAAAAAGCCATAATTAATTCATATATAAAAAATAATGATGAACTTGAACTCACAGATTTTTATATTGATGATGGATATTCCGGTACAACATTTGATAGACCAGAATTTAAAAGAATGATTAAAGATATAACAGAAGATAAAGTAAATACAATAATAGTTAAAGATTTATCTAGATTTGGAAGAAATCATATAGAAGCAGATAATTATATTGAAAATTTCTTACCTGGATATAATGTAAGAATTATTTCAATTAATGATAATATTGATACTTTGAAACTTCCAAAGTCTAATGCTTATATAGAAATTCCACTAAGAAATTTAATGAATGATTGTTATGCAAGAGATATATTAGAGAAAGTAAAATCAATTTTGAAGGTTAAACAGCAAAATGGTGATTTCATTGGTACTTTTGCACCATATGGATATTTAAAAGATCCTAAAGATAAACATAAACTAATAATAGATAAAGATTCATCAATTATTGTAAGAAAAATATTTGATATGATTCTTTTGGGTAAAAGTAGGAAAGAAATTGCTGATTTTTTAAATAATAATAATGTCTTAACTCCAAGTCTATACAAAATAAATAAAGAGAAAATAAATAATGAAGAATTTGCATTATCGAAAAAATGGAATGCGGAAATAGTAAATAGAATACTAAGAAATGAAACATATACTGGGACATTAATTCAAAATATAAAAACGAAACCAAGTTATAAAAATAATAAATTGATTGATGTTAATAAAGAAGATTGGATAAAAACAGAAAATCATCATGAAGCACTAATTTCTAAAGATAAATTTGATGAAGTACAGCAAATATTAGATAGAAAAAATTAAAGTAAATAAAAATAATGAAATAGACTTATTTTCTGGTTATTTAAAGTGTTTTCATTGTGGTGGGCATTTAATAATTAGAAAAAGTAAAAATCAAGTATACTACTATTGTAGTGCTTATATTAAAGATAAAAATTGTTTAAAGTATTCAATAAATAAGAAAAAACTTGAAAAATTGGTAATAGAAGAATTGAATAGTTCTTTATCAGTAGAATTAGATAATTTAAATAGAAAAATATTAAATAAATATATTAATATGATTTATGTTATTAATAAAAATAATATGAAAATTGAATTTAAAAAGGTTTGATACAATCAATTAATAAGGTTTAAAAATTGATAATTAAGCATTAAATATAAAAATGAGGTGGATAGTATGGAGTTAATAGATATATTTGATGAAAATAATAATTATTTAGGTTATTCGTTGGAACGTTCAAAGGTGCATGAAGAAAACTTATGGCATCATCATGTATCTGCATGGATTATGAATTATAATGGTGAAATTTTACTACAACAGAGAGCTTTAAGTAAAAAGAAAAATCCTGGTAAGTGGGCAAAAACAGGAGGTCATGTAGATGTTGGAGAAACGCCTGAAGAATCTATAAAAAGAGAAGTTTATGAAGAAATAGGTTTAAAAGTAAGTGATGATGAAATAAAGAATATTGAAATATTTAAAAGTATTAATCCAAATGAACATTATTATTCATATGGATATATCTTTTTTACTGATTACAAAGAGAATGATTTTGTGCTTCAAAAAGAAGAAGTTAATACTGTTAAGTATTATACTATAGAAGAATTAGAAGAAATTAGAAAAAAAGACGATAAAAATTATACATTTTGTAATTGGGATGAGGCAGGATTTAATAAACAAATACAATTATTGAAAGAATATAGAGATAAAATATCTAGTAAAGGAGTTGATTTAAATGAACGAAGAAAAAAGTTTTTCTAAGACTTCGATTAACTGGTTGATTATGATTTAGTTAAGAACATACGAAATCTCTTTATTTATAAGGGCTTTCTTAAAAATAAATCTTGCATATTTTTAATAAAAATAGCTAAAAAATACTAAGAATTAGTAAAAATAGACAAAAATAAGTGATTTTTTACCAGGAATTTGCAAGGTGATTACGACAGTTAAGAACATGGTAAAAAAGAGGTGTAGAGATATGTCATTTAATAATATAAATAAGAGGGATATATTAATAATGGCCAAATTTCCAAATATTGATAAAATCAAAGATATTCAGAAAAAGTATTATGATATAGCAGATAAAATAGAACCACATATTGCAGTAGTATTTCCATTTGATTCTGAAATATCAGATGAAGAGTTATATGACAAATTATGCGAAGTATTAGCTAAATACAAACCATTTAAAATTGTATGTCATGGTGTATCCACTCCAGTAGGAGAATCGAACTATAGATTCTTAAATATAGTAGAAAATAAAGATATTATTAAAGGAATGAGTGATGATATTTACAAAAATATTATTCCAAAACATTTAGAATATCGAAATAAATACAATTATGATCCTCATATAAGTTTAGCAAACAAACCATTAGATGATGAAATAGAATTAGATGATACATTTGAAATGATTGTTGATTCATTATATGTTGAAAAAATAGGAGAAAATGATGAATCAATTAAATTATATGATATAAAATTAAAATAAAAGGAGTTGATACAAATGAACGATGAAAAAGGGTTTAATAAAACCGTAATCAATTGGTTGATAACAATTTAGTCAAGACTAATCCTAAACCCTTATAATATAAGGAAAAACTCAGAAATAGATCTTGCATGTTTTAGAATATAATATGCTAAAGTTGATGAAAAATAGATAAAACAGAGTGTTTTTAAGTAAAAATTGCTTAGGAATTGATATGGTGAGAACGGATAGTCAAGACCAGATAAAAAAGAGGTGAAATTAATGGACTATACTATTGAAAAATTAAGCATAGATAATGTTGAATATTATGCAAGAGTGAATGCACTTGCATGGAAACAATCTTATAAAGGAATAGTCAATGATGATTTTTTAGAGTTAATAAATACAGAACCAGAAGTACAAAAAGCTATTTCTAATTTAAAAGAAGGTTTAAATGATAGTAGTAGAAGATTTTTGCTAAAATATAATGATGAGTATGTTGGGGTATTACGAGTTCGTAAAACCAAATATGATAAGTATAGTGAATGTGGAGAATTAGGAGCATTGTATTTGTTGGATGCTGTTAAAGAAAAAGGATTTGGTAAAATACTATTTAATAAAGCAATAAATGAATTAAAAGAAATGAAGTATGATAAAATGATTATTGGATGTTTATCTGAAAATCCATCAAATGAATTTTATAAACATATGGGTGGCAAATTTGTTGATACTAATCCATTAACTTTACCAAATGGACAAGAACTAATGGAAAACTTATACTATTATGAAATATAGTGATAATTAATTAAAGGAGTTGATCCAAATGAATGAAAATAAAACTAATATAAATTGGTTGAGCATGATTTATCTAACCCCTTTAATAAACCTTTATAAAATAAGGACTTTTTAACTTTTACTGAGTGTTCGGAAAATAGTAATTTTCCGAACTCTTTTTATGTGTTTACTTTTTGAAATAGTAAGTGTATAATCAAGTATGAAAAGTATGATTTGTTATACTTGAGGGAGGCATATATGAAAGATAAGTTTGTAGGTATTGCTAAAGTTGGTGAAAAAGGACAAATAGTAATACCAAAAGAAGCAAGAGATATGTTTGATATTAAACCAGGCGATTCAGTTGTTGTTTTGTGTGACAAAAAGAAAGGTATGGCTATTGTTAAGTCTGAAGTATTGGAAGATACTATGGATAAAATAATACCAGCTGATGGTAAATAGTTATGAGTAAAAGAAAGAACTATTTAGATAACATAAGATGGATCACTTTGTGTGTTGTAATTTTATATCATGTATTTTATATTTTTAATTCTAGTGATGTAATATCAAATATTGGAGTAAAAGGAATAAAAGAACTTGATGCTATATGTGTATTTACATATCCATGGATCATGTGTTTATTGTTTGCAGTATCGGGTGTTTCAACAAAATATTCTTTAAAAAGTAAAAGTAACAAAGAATTTATTAAAGATAGAGCCAAAAAAATACTAGTTCCAAGTATTGTAGGTATATTTGCATATGGTTGGATAAGTGGATGGACAACAAATTATTATGCCGATATATTTGCAGGTAATGGAAATATGATTCCAGGTCCTATAAAATATTTAATATTTTCATTAATTGGAACTGGACCATTATGGTATGCTCATGTATTATTTATAGCATCACTATTAATTGTTTTAATCAGAAAAATTGATAAAAAACAAAGAATAGATAATCTATTTAACAAAATTAATTTACCAATATTATTCTTATTATTTTTAGTAGTATGGGGTTCTTCATTTATATTAAATACACCAGTTGTTACAGTATATAGATGGGGAATATATTTATTGATGTTTATACTAGGTTACTATGTGTTTTCAAACGATAAGATTATTGAAAATTTAGAAAAAATATCAATCCCACTAGGAATAATAACAGTTATTTTTGGAATTGTTTTCACAATTAAAAATTATGGAGTTAATTTTGGCTCAAATGAATTCTTAACTAGTATATTTACTAATGTTTATCTATGGTTAGTAATATTATCGGCATTTGGTATTAGTAAAAAGTATTTAGATATAAAAAATAAATTCACTGACTATATGAATAAAAACAATTTTAGTTTTTATGTTTTACATTATACAATACAAATAGTTATATCATTTATTTTAGTTGAGTATATTAAGTTTGATAACTTCATATTTAATTATATAATCTTAATTTTAGGAACAATAATTATATTACCTTTAATGACTGAAATATTAAAAAGAATACCTATTGTTAATAGATTATTACTTGGTATAGTAAAAAAATAAAATAGTTCGAAATATTTTGATATTAGGAGTTGATAGAAATGAATAAAGAAGTATTATTACAAAATATAGATAAAGTTCATACTACTGAAATGGGTATTGATAGAATTAAAAAGAATCTAAAATTAGATACAAATAATGTAGTTGATTTTTGTAAGAGCAAAGTATTAGATAAAAAATGTAATATTTACAAGCAAGGAAAGAATTGGTATTGTGAAATTGATAATATTAAGATTACTATTAACTCTTATAGTTATACAATTATAACAGCACATATTATTAAATAGAATGATTGCAATATTAAGATATTACGATTTGTAACACCATATAAATGATATAAAATAGACGGAATTATACTAAATTATGTCTTTTTTATGGTATAATTTTATTGATTTATTAAAAAGGAGTTGATCCAAATGAATGAAAATAAAACTAATATAAACTGGTTGATTTCAATTTAATTAAGAACATTCCCAAATCCTTATAAAATAAGAGAAAACATAAGAATGTATCTTGCATGTTTTTAATAATAATAGTTAAAAATTAATGAAAACAGACAAAAATAACTAAAAATAGACGATTTTTTGTTAAGAAGTCACAAGGTGATTACAGAAGTTAAGAACATATAAAAAAAGAGGTGATAAAAATGAAGAATAAATTGATATTATTTGATTGGGGAAATATTGTAGAATCACATACAACGGGATACACTTGTTATGATGCATTTAATGATTTGTTTAGATCTTGTGGTTATAGTGGAAATAAAAATATATTTACAAGCCTTGGAAAGTATAAATTAAGTATTATACCTACAGTTAATGACTTTGAGATAGTTTATAATAAAATTGCTAACGAGTATAATTTTAAAACAACATATAAAGAGTTTATTAAATCATACAAAGAGATATTTGATAAAATAGATTACTATAAGGATGTATCAGAGTACGAAAAATCTTTAAAAGATAAATGTTATATTGGAATATTATCTAATCTTACGGTATTTGATAAAGAAAGATTAAATAAGCAAGTTGATTTATCTCAATATGATTATGTATTTTTATCTTTTGAATTAGGTTGTAGAAAACCAGATAAAGAAATATATATAAAAGTTAGTGATCAAATTCCATTTAATTCCAAAGATATATTATTTATTGATGATAGACAAGATAATATTGATATGGCAAGAGAATTTGGTTGGAATGTATTTAAAACAACAGGCTTAGAACTTGAAAAAATAAAGGAATGCTGTGAAAACTTTATTAAAGGAGTTGATCCAAATGAATGAAAATAAAACTAATATAAACTGGTATCCAGGCCATATGGCTAAGACTAAGAGATTGATAAGTGAGAATATTAATAAGATTGATGTTGTATATGAAGTAATAGATGCTAGAATGCCTTATTCTTCTAAGATAAAGGATATTAAGAATTATATAAATAATAAGCCTGTTATTTTAATTATGACAAAAATTGATTTATGTGATATGAAGGAAACTTCTAAGTGGATTAAGTATTATGAAAATTTAGGTTATAAGGTAATAGGTATTGATTTAGAGCATAATCCTAATTTAAAGGTTATTTTAAATGCTACTAATGAGGTTATGAAGGAAGTTAATGAAAAACGTGCTTCTAAAGGAATGATAGAGAGAAAGACTCGTGTACTTGTTGTTGGTATTCCTAACTGTGGTAAGAGTACTTTAATTAATAGATTAGCTGGTAAGAAGGTTGTTGGTACTGGAAATAGGCCTGGTATTACTAAGGAACTTAGTTGGATTAGGGTAAATAATGATGTTGAGTTATTGGATACTCCAGGTATTTTATGGCCTAAGTTAGATCAAGAGAAGGTTGCTTATAATTTGGCAAGTCTTTCTGCTATTAAGGAAGAAATTTTACCTATTTATAATGTTTTTTGTTATATTATTGAAACTTTGTATAATTTATATCCTAATGTTTTGGTTGAGCGATATGGTATTAGTGAGTTGGATGATGATATGCTTGTTAATATGGATATTATTGGTAGACGTCGTGGTTGTTTATTAAAGGGTAATGAGATTGATTATGATAAAGTAATTTCTATTGTTATGAATGATATTAAAAGTGGTATAATAAAGAATATTACGTTTGAAAGAGTTAGTGATTATGAATAATGTTTTATCTTTAGCGTATATAGGTGACGCTGTTTATTCTGTTTATATTAGAGAATATTTAATTAATAAGGGTATTTGTAAGGTTGATAAGTTACAAAAGGAGTCTGTTAATTATGTTAGTGCGAAGGCTCAGGCTAAGTTTATTGAGAAAATGATTAATTGTAATTTTTTATATGATGATGAATTGGATATTTTTTATAGGGCTAGGAATCATAAGGGTACTCGTCATCCAAAGAATACTGATATTATTACTTATAAGTATTCTACTGGTTTTGAAGCTATTATTGGGTATTTATATATGAGTCATAATAATGATAGGTTAGATGAGTTTATTAAGTTTATTTTGGAGGGATAGTTATGTATGTATATGGTAAGAATGTAGCACATGAAATTATTAATGATGAAAGTAAGATAAAGAAGGCTTTTCTTTCAAAAAAATTTGATGATAAAAGTATTATTAGTATGTTAAATAGGAATAATGTAAAGATTAAGTATTTGGATAAGGTTTCTATGGACAAGATGGTTGATGGTAATCATCAGGGAATTATTTTTGATGTTGTTGATTATGAGTATTTTGATATTGATGATTTAATAAGTGATGGTGATGATTTGATTGTTATGTTGGATCATTTGGAGGATCCTCATAATTTTGGTGCTATTATACGTACTTGTGAGGCTGCAGGGGTATCTGGTATTATTATTCCTCGTGATAGAAGTGTTAGTGTTAATAGTACAGTAATGAAGGTAAGTACTGGTGCTTTAGATAGGGTGAAGGTTAGTCAAGTTACTAATTTAGGTCAATGTATTGATTATTTGAAGAAAAAAGGTTTTTGGGTTGTTGGTACTGATATGAATGGTACTGATTATAAAGAGATTGATTATAGTGGTAAGACTGTTATTATTATTGGTAATGAAGGTAGAGGTATTGGTGATTTAGTTAGTAAGAAGTGTGATTTTATTGCTTCTATTCCTATGAGAGGTAGTATTAATAGTTTGAATGCTTCAGTTGCTGCTGGTATTGTTATTTTTGAGGCTGTAAGGTGTCGTTAATGAAGTATGATGGAATAAATGATTATGAGTTATTATCTTATGTTTCTGATTTTGATGATGATGCTAGAAATATGATTTTTGATAAGTATAAGCCTTTAATTACTGATAGAGCTATGTATTTAATTAATTATTGTAAGAATAATGGGTTAGAATTAAATGATTTAATTCAAGAAGGTATGCTTGGTTTGGATCGTGCTATTTCTTCTTTTGATGAGTCTTTTGATACTACTTTTTATACTTATGCAGCTAAGTGTATTAATAGTAGAATGTTAAGTGCTATTGTTAAGGCAAGTCGTGCTAAACATAGGGTTTTAAATGATAGTGTTTTACTTGAGGTAAGTGATGAGGATCAAAGTAATAATTTTGGTAAGAGTTTAGCTGATAATAGTTATAATCCTGAAGAGATTTTAATTAGTGAGGAAAATACGAATGAAATTATGGATTTGCTTAGTAAGAATTTAAATGATAATGAGATGCAAATTATTAATTTGAAGATAAGTGGATTTAAGTATAAGGAAATTGCTGATATGATTGGTAAGGATATTAAGTATGTTGATAATTGTATAAGAAGAACTAGGAATAAGTTACGTGGTATATTTGATGATAAAATCTAGAAATATTTAAAAAAAATTCTAGGTTTTTTTTAATATTTATGATATAATTGTTTTATGGTAAGAATAGTATGTAAAGGGGAATGCTTATGAATAATGAAAGTATGATGAATTTATTTAATACTGATAACAATCTAAATAATACTTTTGATTTTAGTCAAAACTGGAGTAATGATAAGTTTATCAATGTTGATGAGGATGATGAAATTATAATTGGCGCAAAGAAGGATAATGATTCTGATGATGAGATTATAATTGGGGCAAAGAAAGATAATGATTCTGATGATGAAATTATAATTGGAGCTAAGGCTGATGATGATTCTGATTTTTTATTTGATAATTCTTTTGATGATGAAGTTGACGATAATAATGCATTAAATATTTTAGGTAGTAATGTAGATAAAGATGAAGATATTGATATAGATGGTTCAAGTACTGAATTAGATAGTTTTTTTGATAGTATTTATAATGGTGTTGAGGATGCAAATAATTTAATTTCTCAAATAAATTTAAAGAAGCAAACTTTAGCTGATACTGAAAAAGAAATTTCAAATTTAAAGGAACAAATTGAGAGAGAAAGAACAGAGTTTTCTAAGTATATGGATTCTCAAAGAAAGACTTTAGAGATGGAAAGAAAACAGCTTAAGGATAATACTGAACTTCAAAGATTACGTTTATCTGAGGAGAGTGCTCAAGTTAAGAATGAGGCTGAAGTTAAGAGTAATGAATTAGAATTAAGAGAACAAAAGTTAAAGGTTGAAATTGAAAAGTTAGAGATGCAGAAAGCTAATTTTGCTAAGTACAAGGAAGTTGAAGAAGAAAAGATTAAGAGTAGTTTTGATAAGTTAGATATTGAAAAAGAACAATTAGCAAAAGAGAGAGATTTAGCTATGCAGACTATTGATAATAATAAGAAAGAGTTTGAAATAGAAAAAGAGCATTTTGAAAAGATTAAAGAGATTGAGGAGGCTAAGTTGGCTTCTGAAAGAGATAATTTAAATAAAAATTGTGAAAGATTTAAGAGATTAATTTCTGGTCTTTCTAGTAATTTTAATAGTATGCCAAATGAATAGTCCTTTTATTAGGGCTTTTTTTGTGTTAAAATATTTTTGGTGATGTTTATGAAACCTGAGTTACTTGCGCCTGTTGGCAGTATGGAAGCGTTGTATGCAGCAGTTGAAGCTGGTTGTGATGCGGTTTATTTAAGTGGTAAGAAGTATGGTGCTAGAAGTTTTGCTAATAATTTTAGTGATGATCAGTTAGTTAGTGCTATAGAGTATTGTCATTTGTATGGTGTGTTAGTTTATGTTACTGTTAATACTATTATTTATGAGGATGAGGTAGATGATTTTATTAAGTATATTGATTTTATTCATTCTAATAATGTTGATGCAGTTATTATGCAGGATATTGGGATGGTTGATTTAGTTAGAAAGTTATATCCTAATTTGGAAGTCCATATCTCTACTCAGATGCATGTTCATAACTTAGAGGGTGTTAAGTTTTTTGAAGAGATGGGGTTAAAACGTGTTGTTTTGGCTCGTGAGACTAGTATTGATTTGATTCGTGAGATTAAGAAAAATAGTAATGTTGATTTAGAGGTTTTTGTTCATGGTGCTTTATGTATTAGTTATTCTGGTCAGTGTTTAATGAGTAGTTTAATTGGTGGTAGAAGTGGTAATCGTGGTGCGTGCGCTCAAAGTTGCAGGTTACCTTATGATTTGGTTAGTGATGGGCGTGTTGTTAATCATGATAAGTATTTAATCAGTACTCGTGATTTGATGACTTTAAATCATGTTGGTGAATTAATTGAGGCTGGTGTTGATAGTTTTAAAATTGAAGGAAGAATGAAGAGACCCGAGTATGTTTATTTGATTGTTAGTTTATATCGTAAGGCAATTGATTCTTATTTTGAAAATGGTGTTGTTTTAATTAGTGATGATGATATTTTATCTATGAAAAAGATTTTTAATAGGGGTTTTACTGATGGATTTTTGTTTAATGAAAAGTTTATTGTTAATCAAAAAAGACCAAATCATATGGGTATTTCAATAGGGCGTGTTGTTAATTATAAGAATGGTTTTGCTTATGTAAAGTTGAGTAGTGATTTGAATGTTCATGATGGCGTTAGAATTGTTGGAACTTGTGATGTTGGTTTTAATATTGATAAAATGTTTATTGATAAGAAGAGTGTTAGTTGCGCTAAGGATGAAGATGTTGTTAGTTTTAAGTGTGATAAGGTTAAGGTTGGGTCTGAGGTTTTAAAGACTACTGATTTTTTACAGTTATCTGAAATTAATGATAAAATTAATTCTAAGTCTAGGAAAGTTTTTATTACTGGTTTAATAAAATTAATTAGTGGTAATGATATTTATTTGGAATTATCTGATGGAGTTAATCGTGTAAGTGTTAGTGAGTTTAATGTAAGTCCAGCTATTAATCGTTCTATTAGTCGTGATGATGTTTTATCTCATATTGATAGATTGGGTGGTACTGTTTTTAAATTTTCTAATTTAGATATTGTTATGGATGATAATATTTTTGTTCCTATTTCTGTTTTAAATAATATTCGTAGAAAGGCAATTGATTTACTAACTAGTAGAAGGCTTTATAGTACTAATTATAAAAAGGGAGTTTATAGTATTAGTGTTCCTAATTATTCTTCTAGTTCTTTGAAAAGTTGTTTAATTAGTGATGTTTCTTTATATAGTAAGAATTATGACTCTGTTTATGTTGATGATTATGATACTTTTAAGAATTTAAGTTATGATAATGTTTTTTATAAGGTCCCTCGTGTTAATTATAAGTATCGTGATTTTAATTCTAGGGTTTTAGTTGGTGAAGTTGGAAGTTTATATAGGTATAAGAATGTTGATACTGATTTTTCTTTTAATGTTGTTAATTCTTATAGTGTTGCTTTTTTGCATAGTATTGGTGTTAATAAAGTTACTTTGTCTTATGAGATGGAATTATATCAGGTTAAGAATTTAATTGATGCTTATCATAGAAGATATAATAGCCATCCTAATTTAGAAGTTATTGTTCATTCTCGAGAAGAGGTTATGATTTCTAAGTTTAATTTATTGGATTATTATGGTGTTTCTAGCGGTTCTTTAAAAGATCGTTTTGGTAATTTATATCCTATTAAGGTTCATGATGGATTAATGTATATTTATAATTATAAGGTCAGGAATTTAGATTCTTCTATGTATTATGATATTGGTGTTAATTCTGTTAGATTCAATTTGTAATTCTTGTTTATTTTTTCATTATGTATTATAATATATAATAGGAGGCAGTATGGGAAGAAAAATATTTAGTGCATTTATAATGTTACTCATTTTTATTCCTATAATGTATTTTGGCGGAGTTTTATTTAATTGTTTTATTTATATTATAGGAATGCTTGAATTACATGAGTTTTTATCTATTAAAGATAGAAAAAAAAATTTGCCTTTTTTTGTTAAGGTTTTAGGATTTGTTGCTTATTCTATTTTTGTATTTACTAATTGTTCCCATGTGCTTTCAATTGATTTTAAGTTTTTGACTTGCTTGATTTGTTTATTTTTAATTCCTACTATTATTTATAAAAGTGATATTTATAGTGTTAATGATACTTTTTATATTATTGGTGGGGTTTTGTTACTTGGTGTTAGTAATTCTATTATTATTTATTTCCGTGGTATTAGTATTAATGTTATTATATATTTATTTTTGATAGGTGTTTTATGTGATGTTTTTGCTTATATTATTGGTAGTTTATTTGGTAGAACAAAGCTTTGTGATATTTCTCCTTGCAAAACTATAGAAGGTATGATTGGTGGGGTTATTTTTGGTACTTTTATACCTGTTTATTATTATTTGAGTTTTATTAATTCATCTAATATCATTTATATTATTTTTACTACTTTGTTTTTATGTATTATGGGCGTCATTGGAGATTTATGTTTTTCTAGTATTAAGAGGTATTTTGGTGTTAAGGATTTTTCTAATTTGATTCCTGGTCATGGTGGAATTTTGGATAGATTTGATAGTTTAATTTTTATTATGATGGGGGTTATGTTTTTTTTATAGGAGGTAAATATGACTTTAATTTATATGATTTTAATTTTGGGTATTATTGTTTTTATTCATGAGTTTGGACATTTTTTGTTTGCTAAGAAGGCTGGCATTTATGTGTATGAGTTTTCTTTAGGAATGGGTCCTAGATTGTTTAAATTTAATCGTAAGAATGATGAGACTGAATATTCTTTAAGGTTACTTCCAATTGGTGGTTATGTTCAAATGGCTGGTGAGGAAGTTGAGGTTGATACTAATATTCCTGAAAATATGAGAATGCAGTCTAAGAGTTGGGCACAGAAGTTTTTAACTATTATTGCAGGTATTATGTTTAATTTTATTCTTTCTATTATTGTATTTTTTATTGTAGGACTTGTTAATGGTGCTTCTCAAAATAAGCCTTATATTAATTATATAGAGGATGGAGTTAATAGTAGCGTTGTTAGTGTAGGGGATAGGATTGTTGCTGTTAATGGTAAGAAGGTAATATTTACTGATTTACTCGTTTTGGATGTTCAATTAAATAGTGGTAAACCGCTTAATTTAACTATTCAGAATGAGAGTGGTAAAAAGGATGTTGTTTTAAATCCAATTGAGGTAAATGAAAATGGTAATGTAAGTTATAAGTACGGAATTGGTTTGGGTGATGATGTTAAAACTGGTATTTTACCTTCTATTGGTTATTCATTTTCAAAATTTGCTAGTTTATTTCTTCAAATGATTTTAGTTGTATTTAATTTGATTGTTGGCAAATTAGGTTTATCTAGTATGTCTGGACCTGTTGGTATTTTTAATGTAGTTGGTGAGAGTGCTCGTGCTGGATTAATTAATATTGTTTATTTGATTGGTTTTATTAGTTTAAATGTTGGCTTTATGAATTTACTTCCAATTCCTGCTTTGGATGGTGGTAGAATATTATTTTTGATTATCGAAAAAATTAAGGGTAGTAGTGTTGATGTTAAGGTTGAAAATACTATTCATGCTATTGGTTTTGCTTTACTTATGATTTTAATGGTTGTTATAACTTTTAATGATATTTTAAAATTATTATAGGGTGATATTATGTGTGATACTAGTTTTAGTTATGAAGATAATGATATTGTGAGTGATACTATTTTAAGTTTTTATGATTTATGTGATTGTAAGGAAGAAATTTTTGATTTTGTTAATTTATATGTTAATGATAAGAATTTTTATAATTATGTTCAAAAGAATTTTTTGGTTAAGAAGATTAGTGTTCCTTATTTAATTAGGTTATATAATGATTATGATTTTGATAGTGTTGTTGATGAGTATGATTATATAACTAGTGTTAGTACTACGAGATGGATATGATATTCATCTTTTTTCGTTGATTTATTATTTTATTTTTGTTATACTTTATATGTTAGGAGGATTAAAATGGAATTAAAAGGATCAAAAACTGAACAGAATTTAATGAAGGCTTTTGCAGGTGAATCTCAAGCTAGAAATAAGTATACTTATTTTGCTTCTAAAGCTAAGAAAGATGGTTATGAACAAATAGCTGCTATATTTGAGGAAACTGCTAATAATGAGAAAGAACATGCTAAAATGTGGTATAAAGAATTACATGGCGGTAGTATTCCTAGTACTATAGATAATTTGAAAGAGGCTGCTGATGGTGAAAATTATGAGTGGACTGATATGTATGAGGAGTTTGCTAAGACTGCAGAAGAGGAAGGATTTAAGGCTTTAGCTATTAAGTTTAGACAAGTAGCTGAAATTGAAAAGCATCATGAAGAAAGATATAGAAAATTACTTAATAATATTAATGATGAAGTAGTATTTTCACGTGATGATGAAAAGATTTGGATTTGCCGTAATTGTGGACATATTGTTATTGGTAAGAAAGCTCCAGGTGTTTGTCCAGTATGCGCTCATCCTCAAAGTTTTTTTGAGATTAAATCTGAAAATTATTAATATAAAAATTCATAGATTTTTGTCTATGAATTTTTTTTGAATTCCCAGTTTAAAATTTCTTCCATGTCTATTCCATATTCTTTTATGTATTCTTTATGTTTTATTAGTTTGTTATCCATATCATTTATTATATGCGCTTTATTTGGAGTACTTAGTTTTTTTGCTATTTCTTTTACTATATTAAATCTATCTATTTTGTTTTGTACTCTCATATCAAATGGTGTTGTTATTGTTCCTTCTTCAAGATATCCTAGTATTTTTACGTTTTTGTTGTTTCTTTCAAATGTTAATTGTTTTATTAGTGAAGGGTATCCATGTGTTATAAATATTATTGGTTTATTTTTTGTGAATAGTGTATCATATTCTTCTTGTGTAAGTCCTATATTATTTATTTCTTTATTTTGTAGTTTCATAAGGTTTATTATATTTATAAATCTTATTTTTATGTTTGGAATGTATTTTTTTATTATTGTTGTAGCAGCTATTCCTTCTATTGTTGGGATTGAACCTATTGAGGCTAATACAATATCAGGTTCTTCTTCTTGATCATTACTTACAAAGTCCCATATTCCTATTCCTTTTTGGAAGTGCGTTTTTGCTTCTTCTAGTGTAAGCCATTGTGGAGTAGGGTGTTTTGATGATACTATTACGTTTATTTTTTGTCTTGTTTTCATACAGTAGTCATATGATACTAGAAGTGAGTTTGCATCAGGTGGTAGGAATATATTTATTAGGTTTGTTTTTTTATTTGCGACATGGTCTATGAATCCTGGTTCTTGGTGTGTATATCCATTATGGTCTTGTTGCCATACTGTTGATGATAGAATGTAGTTTAATGATGGTATATCTTTTCTCCAAGGTATTTCACTTGTCATTTTTAACCATTTTGCGTGTTGTGATGTCATTGAGTCTACTATTCTTATGAATGCTTCATAACTTGCGAACATTCCGTGTCTTCCTGTTAATATATATCCTTCTAACCATCCTTCGCATAGATTTTCATTAAGCATTGAATCCATTACTTTTCCGTCATTTGATAGGTATTCATCATTTTCTAGTTTTTCTATATTCCATGTTCTATTTGTTTCTTCAAATACACTATTTAGTCTGTTTGACATTGTTTCGTCTGGTCCGAATATTCTAAAGTTATCTTTGTTATATTTAAATATGTCTCTTATATAATTTCCTAATTCTGTCATATCTCCTGTTATTCTATTTGTTTTTACTTCGTATTGTTTTAAGTCAGGCAACCTTAGTTCTTTTAGTACTCCAGCATTTGTATTTGGATTTGCGCTCATTCTCATTAATCCTGTTGGATGCAAATCTCTTAGTGGTTGAATTAATCTTCCGTATTTATCAAATAGTTCTTCTGGTTTATAGCTTTTTAACCAATTATATAGTAGGTTTATGTGTTCTTCTTTTGTCATGTCTATTGGTACTTGGTGTGCTCTGAATGTTCCTTCTATTTGTTTATTGTCTACTATTTTTGGCCCTGTCCATCCTTTTGGTGTTCTTAGTATTATCATTGGAAATGTAAATTTTTCTTCTTTGTTGTTTCTTGCTTTATATTGTATTTCTTTTATTTCATATATTACTCTGTCTAATGTTTTTGCCATTTCTGCGTGCATAATCATTGGTTCGTTTCCTTCTACAAAGTATGGTTTCCATCCTAGGCCATTAAAGAAGTTTTCTAGTTCTTCTTTTGTCATTCTTGAGAATACTGTTGGATTACTAATTTTATATCCGTTTAGGTGTAGTATTGGTAGTACGGCTCCATCTGTTTTGGGATTTAAAAATTTAAGACTATGCCATGATGATGATAGGGTAGCAGTTTCTGCTTCTCCGTCTCCAATGATACATGCTGTTATTAAGTCTTTATTGTCAAATACTGTTCCAAATGCATGTGCGAGTGAGTATCCGAGTTCTCCTCCTTCGTGAATTGATCCTGGTGTTTCTGGTGCGACGTGTGATGATATTCCTCCTGGAAATGAGAATTGTTTGAATAGTTTTTTTAGTCCTTCTTTGTCTTCACTAATATTTGGATAAATTTCTGAATATGTTCCTTCTAGGTATGCATTTGATACTAGTGCATTTCCACCATGTCCTGGACCTGAAATATATAGCATGTTTAAATCATATTTTTTTATTATTCTGTTTAAATGTACATATATAAAGTTTTGTCCTGGTACAGTTCCCCAGTGCCCTACAATTTTCTTTTTTATGTGTTCTTTTTTTAATGGCTCTTCAAGTAGGGGATTATCAAGTAGATATAGTTGGCATGCTGATAAGTAGTTCGCAGCTCTCCAGTATGCGTCCATTCTTTTTAAATAATCTATTGTTAATGGTTGTTTTTCTTCTATATTCATATTGCCTCCTATTATTCTTTTATAATAATATTTTATAATATTTTTTTGTATAAATCAATAGAAAAAAAGGGTTTTACCCCTTTAGCTTATCATATTTACAAATTCATCAAGTGGAGTTGTTTCATATATGTGGTATCTTGGTATTTGATAAAAGTTATCATTTCTTGATGCTTTATAGTCTCCACCTACGAATGCAAGTTTAAAGTCTAATTCTTTTAGTACTTCTAGTGTTGTATCATTATATACATACATTGGGAAGCAGAATGCATTTTTGGATCCTGTAATTTCTGCAGATTTTGATAGGTCTTCTTTTACTTGTTCTTTTGTTGAACATAGTAGTTTTGATCCTCTTGGTTGTCCTTCACAGTAGTTTCCTTCGTGCATATCGAATGTGTGTGATTCTATGTCTAGATAAGGTGAAGAATAGTTTCCTACTGGCCACCATCCTGTTATTAGAAATAGGGTAGCGTGTGTTTGATATTTTTCTAGTAGTGGGATAAGTTTATTTCCATTATGTGAACCTGTTCCCATAGCACCATCGTCTATTGTTATTAGTACACTTCTAGCAGGGATTTCTATTTTTCCATACATCCAATCTGTAAATTCTTGCATTGTTAGTGCTTTATAGTTATTTTGTTTTAGATATATTAGTTCTTTTTCAAAGTCTTGAACTTTTTTACAGTTTCCATCAGGACATGATTCTCCTAATTCTGGGTCATAGAAGAAGTGATAGTTTAATACTGCTATTTTTTCTGCATTTGCTGATTCACTTGGTAGTGTGTGTGTTTGTGTTATTGGTAGTTCTATATATGAAACTGTTTCGCCACTTACTATTTGTTTAAATATATCTAGTGTTGTTTTATTGATTATATTGTATCTCGGAAGTGCAGTATTTCCTTTTTCACATCTTGTGTTTGAATCTGTAAATGTTAAGTTTGGTTTTTGTATTTTAAAGTTATATTCTTTTGAAATTTCATTTAATTCTTGTTCTGATGTTAAAAGTATTGCTTTTTCTTTTAAATTAATTTGGTCATTTACCCATAGGTTTAAATCTTCTGTTGTAATGGTATAGTAGTTATTTTCTTTTAAATAGTTTAATTGTTCTTTTAGTGTATCTGGTGTTATACAGTCGTTTGTATCACATGTTTCTGATACATTATTGTAATTTATTATGCTTATGTAATTTGATATTCCCTGTAGTTCTAAATCTTTTTCTTGTATGTTTTCTTTTTTTATTTTTAATATTTGGTTTAAAAAGCTTACATAGTAATATGTTTCATCTTGTTTTATTGCGTTAAATTCTAATTCGCTATTGATTGTTATTTTTTTATTGTCTTGATATAATTCAGTTGGATTATTTGTTTTAATACTTTTAATATTTACATAGTAGTCTTTTATACTTGTTTCTTTTTTTTCTGTTTTATTAATATCTTCATAGTATATATAGTAATTTGTATCTTTTATTTTAAAGTATTTGTCTTTTTTTGATATTTTTTTATTTTCTAATTCTAGATATATGTTTTCATCTATTGTTCCTATAATATTTTTTTGTTCATCAAATATATTAGTTTCTTTGTTTGTTATTACATAGTCGTTATATTTATTTTTTATTTCTTTTATTGTGTGTGTTGTTTTTAAGTAGTATGTTAGTATTATTACTAGTACTAGTAGTATTGGAAATGTTATTAATAATTTTTTCATTTTTTCTCTCCTTATTTTTTTTAATTATATCATATTATATAAAAAAAAAACAAAAAAATTTAAAAAAATGTATTGAGGTTTAGTTTATTTTGTGTTATATTATATTTGTTTGTTTTTGGACTGTTAGCTCAGTTGGTAGAGCAACTGACTCTTAATCAGTGGGTCTAGGGTTCGAGTCCCTAACAGTCCACCATTTTATTTTTTTAAATTATTAAAAAGGTATTGCATTTATATAAAAAATAATGTATACTTTGTTAGTAGTGTTATCTGGACTTGTAGCTCAGTTGGTTAGAGCACACGCTTGATAAGCGTGGGGTCGCAGGTTCAAGTCCTGCCAGGTCCACCATTATGAATTATTCGAACTTTTATAGTTCGTTTTTTTTGATTATGTATGTTAAAAGTAAGTATACTAATTTCTCGTTTTATGTCCTCTACTTAAAATTAAAAATAATATATAATTTTTTGTGAAAGGAGAATTTTTATGGATCAAGAAAAAATTGGAAGGTTTATTTCAATGTGTCGTAAGGAAAAAAATATGACTCAAGAACAGCTTGCTGAAAAACTTGGTGTATCTAATAAAAGTGTAAGTCGATGGGAAAATGGTAAAAACATGCCAGATTATTCATTACTTAAAGATTTGTGTTGTATTTTATCAATATCTATTAATGAATTGTTTTCAGGTGAAAGAATATCAAATGGAGATTATAAGAAGAAAGCAGATGAAAATATCATAAAATTGACTGAATTAATTAGTTTTAAATCAATGAAATTTGGTATTATCGGAATGTGTATTATCTTTATGATTTTAGTATTAATATCAGCTTATAAAGACATTAGTCCAGCGCCTTTAACTAGTTTAATATGTGCATATAATTCTGTAACATATATTAGCAGATATAAATTAAATAATGAAAAATTTAATTTAGTACTTGGTGTTATGTTTGGAATAGCTATGGTGTTAAACACTATTGCTTTTATATTAAATTAATTTATAACGAAGGTTTAAATGACCTTTTTTTGTTTATTTTTATATTTAGTGTTCATTATAATAATGGTGATTATATGAAGAAACTATTTATTTTTATTATTTTTTTATTATGTATTTTAAGTGTTAGATCTTATTCTTTAAATAGTGATTCATATAGTTTTAAATCATTGTATTTTTCTAATTTGACTACTAAGAATATTATGGATTATTTTTCTGATAAAGATGTTATTCGTATATATCCTCGTGTAAATTCTATTTATAAAGAGAGAATAGGGGATATTTCTTATAGGGTTAATGGGGATTTAATTAATGAGTTGGATTTGTTTCGTGATAGGTATTTATCTTTTATAAAAAAAAATAGTTATTTGGATTATAACTATTTATATATGAATGGTATTCCTATTGATAGGTTAGATGTTTATGTAAGTGAAACTGATTTAGATGATTTATATAATTCTAATTTAGTTTTCTATGTAAAATAGTTTTGTTATTGTTGTATCTAGTGCTTTTGATATTTTTAACATTGTTGTTAATGTTAGGTTTTTAAAGTCTCTACATGATTCTATTTGTTTTACATATGATATACTTAGGTCTGCTAGTTCTGCAAGTTCTTCTTGTGTTAAGTTTTTTTGTTTTCTAAAATATTTTACGTTGTTACTAAATATTAAATATTGTCTTAATAAGTCTTTGTTTGTTATCATAGAAAACCTCCCATTAGTTCTATTTTCTCATAAAAAACCAATAAAAACAGTACACTATCAGTGCACTTTATGGTATACTAGTTTTGGAGGTAGTATGATGTATAAGAAGTTGAAAGAAGTGAGGTATAAGAATAAAATTACTGCTCGTGAGGTTGCAGAGGCTGTTGGTATTAGTAAAGCATTTTATTGTCAAATAGAGAATTGTAAGAGAAGGTTATCTTATGAAACTGCTATTAAGATTGCGAATTTTTTTAAGGTTAAACCAGATTATTTGTTTTATGATGATACTGTAAAAATAATTGATGAAAAAGATAATATATAATATTATTTTTTTTTATTGTTTTTGATTTTTTTATATGTTAAAATATTTTTGTATTGAGGGTGATATGATGGATTTGAATGTTTTACCAGCAGATATTTATGTTGTTGTTAATAAGACTATTTTTAGTGACAATGATAGAAGAATTCTTACCATGTTATATCAACCTATTATTGGTAGTGATGCGGTTAATTTGTATTTTACTTTATGGAGTTTTCTTGATAGAAATGAGGTAAAGTCTATTGAGTGGACTCATCATCATTTGATGGTTAATATGGGTTTAAGTTTAAGTTCAATTATTAGCGCTCGTCATAAGTTGGAGGCAATTGGTTTAATACGTACTTTTGTTAAGAAGGATAATGTTAATAAATATGTGTATGAACTTTATTCTCCTATTGATAGTTATAATTTTTTTTCAAATCCTATTTTAAATGTCGCTTTATATAATAATTTAGGAAAGTTTGAGTATGAAAAGACTGTTTCTTTTTTTAAGAATTCTCGTGTTATTATGAGTGGCTATGATGATATTACTTGTAAGTTTAATGATGTTTTTGATAGTGGTTATGGTAGTGTTGATAGTTATATTGATGATGTTAGATGCGTTGATAGGTTAGGTTTTTCTATTACTCCTAAGTTTGATTTAGATAGTGTTATTGATATGATTCCAGATGAGATGTTGAACCATAAAAGTATTACCCATGAGACTCGTGATTTGATTTATAAGCTTTCTTTTATTTATGATTTGAATGAGGATAGTATTCGTTATATTATTAGGAATTCTATTAATGAACGTCATAATATTGACAAGGATTTGTTGCGTGAAAATTCTCGTAAGTATTATAGTTTTGAAAATAGTGGTAAGTTACCTAGTTTGGTTTATAGAAATCAACCTCTTTATTTAAGGAAACCTGTAGGTGATGATTCTAAGCGAGCTAGAGCGATTTATTATTTTGAGACTACTTCTCCATATGAGTTTTTGTATGAAAAGAATAATAATACTGAACCAAGCAGCCGTGAACTTAAGATTATTGAAAGTTTGATGGTTGATTTTAATATGAATCCAGGTGTAGTTAATGTTCTTATTGATTATGTTTTACGTATTAATAATAATAAACTTGTTAAGTCTTTTGTTGATAGTATTGCTTCTCAGTGGATAAGAAGTCGTATTGAGACTGTTGAACAGGCTATGAATTTGGCTGAGAAGGAGTATAGGAATAAGGATTCTAAAAAGGTTTCTAATGTTTCTAATGTTCCTGATTGGTTTAATAAGAAGGTGGAAAGTTCTACTGTTTCTACTATGGAAGAAGAGGAGTTTTTGAAAAAAATTAAGGAGGCAAGAGGTGAATAATGAAGAGTGTTGTTTCTGAAATGAAAGAAAATGGATTTAGTGGTAATACTGATTTTTCTCGTGATTTTAATGAAGCTATGGAAAATGAAAATTTTCGTGATTTTGTTTCTAAACTTGATTTACCACGTGAGAAGTTAATGAAGTATACTACTTCTTTGGAGGAATGTTCTTATAATTATTATGCTTGTAAGAATTGTAAGGGTCTTATTCATTGTCCTTTTAAGTTATGTGGTTATTCTTATTTACCTAGGGTTATTGATTCTAGATTGGAGTTTGATTATCAGCCTTGTAAGTATAAGGTTCGTGAGTTGAAGAAAAATTCTTATCAGAATAATGTTTATGTTTTTGATTTACCACTTGATATTAAGAATGCTTCTATGGATTCTATTTATAGTAATGATTCTAATAGGTATGAGGCAATATTATGGATTAATAAGTTTTTGGGTGATTATAGAAAAGGTAAGGCGACTAAGGGATTATATTTAAGTGGAAATTTTGGATGTGGTAAGACTTATTTGATTTCTGCTTTGTTTAATGAGCTTGCTCATGATGGGGTTAATAGTGCGATTATTTTTTGGCCTGAATTTTTAAGGGATTTGAAGGCTTCATTTTCTAGTGACTTTGGGTCTAAGTATGATTTTGTTAAGCGTGTTCCTTTACTTTTAATTGATGATATTGGCGCGGAAGCTACTACTTTATGGGGTAGAGATGAGATTTTTTGTCCTTTGGTTCAATATAGGATGCAGGAGCATTTGCCTACTTTTTTTACTTCTAATTTGGATTTAAATGCCTTAGAGGAACATTTTTCTGTTAGTAAGGGTAATGTAGATCATATTAAAGCAAGAAGAATTATTGAGAGGGTTAAGCAGTTAACTGATCAGGTTTCTATGGTTAGTAAGAATTTGCGTGATTAGATATTGACAAAGGTTTAATTAATTATTATAATTTATTTGTAAATGTTTTGATTAGAACACGACTATTAGTGTAGATTTTTTTAGAGAGTCATTGGTTGGTGTAAAATGATAAAATTTCTTAATGGTTACTATCTATGAACTGAACTCGAAAGATGTTCCGGGTAATTCCGTTATTTGAATTAAGTGAACTAAGGATGGTACCGTGTTTTTAGCACTCCTTTAATGGAGTTTTTTTTGTTTTTTGGAGGGTTTTATGAAAACAATATCTATTTGTAAGTTTATATCAGAATATTATGGTACTGCTTTACCTGTTGGACGTGGTATTGCTTATTCTCATGATTTTTTAAAAAAGGAATTTGCTTTAAAGACTTGTCCTTTTGATTATGTTCTTAAGAATGAGTCGTTAGTTGCGCAAGGAAAGATTATTTTTGTTTCTGATTCTTATGGTGAGGTATTACCTTATATTGCTCCAGAAAATGTTCTTACTTGTATAAGTGATTGTGAGTATGTAGAACAGGAAGAAGTTTTCGAAGATGATATTGATGATGTTAAGGATTTACTTCATTATTTAAGTGAAATGCCAACTCGTGAATTGCGTGTATTATTTAGTAAGTATAAGGATGTTAGGTCTTTATATAGGGTTATTCAAAATGAGTTAAAGAGTAGAGGTGTTTATAAAACTAAGAGGTATAAAAAGGAAAAGGAATTGTGTAAGACAAAAGCGTATGAAAATCCTGATAAATATGAGAGAAGACAGGAGATTAGTTGTAAGAAAATTGGATAAAGGAGATTGATAAAATGATAAATATTAAGGAAAATGAAAAATTAAGTGTAAAGAATCATAGTTGTGCTCATTTACTTGCTCAAGCTGTTAAACATTTATACCCTGATGCATTATTTTGGGTGGGACCTGTTATTGAGGAAGGTTTTTACTATGATATTGATTTAGGTGATAATGTTTTAACTGAGGAAGATTTAGTTAAAATTGAAAAGGAAATGAAGAAAATTTCTAAAGATGGTAAAAGAATTGTTAGACATGAGATTAGCAAGGATGAGGCTTTAGAGATGTTTAAGAATGATCCTTATAAGATTGATTTAATTAGTAGGATGGATGATGCTGATACTGTTATTAGTTGTTATAGTCAAGGTGATTTTACTGACCTTTGTCGTGGACCACATGTTGAAACTGTTAAGGAATTGAAGTTTTTTAAGTTGCTTAAGGTAAGCGGAGCTTATTGGAAGGGTGACTCTAATAATAAAATGCTTCAAAGAGTATATGGAGTTTGTTTTGATACTCAAGAGGATCTTGATAATTATATGAAGGAATTAGAGGAAGCTCGTGAAAGGGATCATCGTAAAATTGGTAAGGAATTAGGTATTTATATGATGAGTGATTTAGTTGGTAGAGGTTTACCAATGTATTTACCTAATGGTTTTATTTTGTGGAATGAGCTAGAAACTTATATTAGAAATAAGGAGTTAAAAAGAGGTTATTTGCATGTTCAAACTCCACCTCTTGGTAATGTAGAGTTATATAAGACTAGTGGTCACTGGGATCATTATCGTGATGATATGTTTCCTAAGATGGAGGTTGAGGGTGAAGAGTTTGTTCTTCGTCCTATGAATTGTCCTCATCATATGGTTATATATGGTAATGATATTCATTCTTATCGTGATTTACCTCTTCGTATAGCTGAAATAGCAAGGGACTGTAGGTATGAGTCTAGTGGTTCTTTAAAGGGTATTGAACGTGTTAGAACTTTTTGTCAAAATGATTCTCATATTTTCTGTACTTTAGACCAGGTTGCATCTGAGTTTAAGGGTGTTGTTGATTTAATATTAGAGTGTTATCGTGAATTGAATATTTCTAATTATCGTTTTGAGTTATCTTTACGTGATCCAGAGGATAAGGTTAAGTATCATCAAGATGATGAGATGTGGGATAAAGCTGAAAATATGTTAAGACAAGTTTTAAATGAAATTGGTGTTGATTATGTTGAAAAGATAGGTGAGGCTGCTTTTTATGGTCCTAAGTTAGATGTTCAGGTTAAGCCTGCTGTTGGTAATGAAATTACTTTATCTACTTGTCAACTTGATTTCTGTTTGCCTGCTAAGTTTGATTTGAAGTATGTAGATTGTGATGGTTCAAAGAAGACTCCTGTTGTTATTCATAGGGCTGTATTTGGATCAATTGATAGGTTTATTGCTTATTATTTGGAGGAGACTAAGGGTAATTTGCCTGTTTGGCTTGCTCCTGTTCAGGCTATAGTTATGCCTGTTAATAATCAATATCATTTAGATTATTCTGATAGTATTTATAAGTTATTGGCTGATAATGATATTAGAGTTTCTATAGATTCTAGGGACGAGAAGCTTTCTTATCGTATGAGAGAAGCTCAGACTAAGAAGATTCCTTATACTATTATTTTGGGTGACAAGGAAAGGGATAATAATTTGATTAGTTATAGACTTCATGGTTCTAGTGAAACTATCAGTATGGATAAGTTTGAGTTTGTTAATTATTTGAAGTCTCAAATTAGTGAAAAGAAGTAATCAATGTTTATATTGATTTTTCTTTTGTGAAAAAATTGTGAAATATTTCATTTTGTATTTACTTTGTATGAATTATATTATATAATGTGATTGTAGCGATTTATGATTGGGGATTGCTACATATTTGCTAATAGTTTGAAAAAGTTAACATATATCTTTTTCACTCCTTTCTATTTAATAGAACTATTGATTATTCATTTAATTGGAGAAAATACTTACCGAATAATCAAAACTGGTCATATATCACTGGGCTGCTCTTTTAAGTGATATATGATTTTTTTTGTCATTTATTTGACATTTTTTTGTTGTTTTTTTAGTTTTTTTTTACTTTTTTTAATTTTTTTGATAAAATAGGGAGGATTTTTAGGTAGTTTTGTCGTATATTATTATGTAGGGTTTTTTTACGGTGGTGATTAAGTGGATAATAATGTTATTAATGAAGTAAGAAGAAGTGTTGATATTGTCGATGTTATTTCTCGTTATGTTCCACTTGTTTCTCGTGGAAAGAATTATTTTGGAGTTTGTCCTTTTCATGATGATCATTCTCCTAGTATGAGTGTTTCTAAGGAAAAACAGATTTATACTTGTTTTTCTTGTGGAGCAAGCGGCAATGTTTTTAATTTTATAGAGGATTATGAGAATGTAAGTTTTCCTGAGGCTTTGAAGATTCTTGCTGATATGGCTGGTATTAGTGTTAGTGGTATTAGTGTTAGTAAGAGTCGTGATGTTAATAAGTCTTTATATGATATTTATGATGTTAGTAGTAAGTTATATATTAATAATTTGAATACTAATTATGGTGTTAAAGCTAAGGAGTATTTGCATAATCGTAGTATTAATGATGATTTAATTCGTGAATTTCAGATTGGTCTTTCTTTGAATGAAAAAGATTTGTTAACAAGGTTTCTTGTTAAGAAGGGTTTTTCTAATAAGGATATGGTTGACAGTGGTTTGATTGTTAAGAGTGATTATGGGTATTCTGATATTTATTATAATCGTATCATGTTTCCTTTATATGATGTAAGTGGAAGGATTGTTGGTTATAGTGGTCGTATTTTTAATGGTGAAGATACTTCTAAATATATAAATACTCGTGAAACTCCTATTTTTAAGAAGGGGGAACTCTTATATAATTATCACAGGGCAAAGGAAAGTTGTCGTAAGAAAAATGTAGTTATTATTACTGAAGGTTTTATGGACGTCATTAGGTGTCATTCTATAGGGGTTACTAATGTTGTTGCGGCAATGGGTACTGCTTTTACAAAGGATCATGTAATGCTTATTCGTAAGCTTGCTCGTGATGTGATTTTGTTATTTGATGGTGATAGTGCTGGTGCGAAAGCAACAGAGTCTTGCATTAATTTACTTTTGGAGTATAATATTACTCCTCGGGTTGTTCGTCTTCCTGAAGATTTGGATCCTGATGAGTATATTCTTAAGTATGGTAAGGACAAGTTTATTAGTTTACTTGATAATCCAATTAATATTATGGATTTTAAGTTATCTTATTTAAAGACTAATAAGGATTTATCTAGCAGTGTTGATATGAGTAGTTATGTTGGCGGTGTTATTGATGAACTTAAGAAGATAGATGATGATATATTACGAGAGATAACTTTGAAGAAGGTTAGTGAGGAGTCTAATCTTTCTATTGATTTTCTTCGAGATAAGTTAGGTGATGTTGAAGTTCCTAAGGTTCGTCCTATTAAGGTAGTACATAATTTTACTGATAGATATGATAAGGCACAAATGTATTTGTTATATTATATGCTTAATAATGATTGGGTTGTTTCGATGTATGACGAGAATGTTGTTTTTATGCCTAATGATAGTTATCGGAAGTTAGCTACTTATATTAGTTGTTTTTATAAGGAATATGGATATGTTAATGTTGCTGATGTGATGACTTATTTATCTAGTTATGAAGGTATGAATAAAGTTGTTAATGATGTTTTGTCTTTGAATTTGAAGGATAATTGTAATAAAGATGAAATAAATGATTATATTTTTGTTATAAAGGATTATAATATAAAGAATGAAATTTCTAGATTGCAGGTTGAAATAAAGAGTGTTACTGATAATGTTAGAAAGATTGAGATAGCACAGAGAATAATTGATTTAAAAAAAATGGAACAGGAGAGAAGTTATGATTAATGAAATTAAAACGTTTGAAGAAAGAAAAGTTGAACTTGTTAAAGTAGGTAAGGAAAAAGGTTTTATTACTTATGAGGAGTTAGCTAATGCATTAAAGGGTCTTGATTTGGATGCTGATGCGTTAGATGATTTATATAATTTATTTAATGAAAATAATATCGCTATTGTATCTGGTGAGGATAGTGATGAAGAGGGTGGCGATAAGCTATTACTTGATGATAATGATTTAACTAAGGATTTAACTATTAATGATCCTGTTAGAATGTATCTTAAGGAAATTGGTCAAATTAAGTTATTAACTATGGATGAGGAATTGGCGCTTGCTGATAGGATTTTAGAGGGTGATGAGTCTGCTAAGGCAACTTTGGCTGAGGCTAATTTACGTCTTGTGGTTAGTATTGCTAAGCGTTATGTTGGTCGTGGTATGTTATTTCTTGATTTGATTCAAGAAGGTAATATTGGTTTAATGAAGGCTGTTGAGAAGTTTGATGTTTCTAAGGGGTATAAGTTTTCTACTTATGCGACTTGGTGGATTCGTCAAGCTATAACTCGTGCGATTGCTGATCAGGCTAGAACTATTCGTGTTCCCGTTCATATGGTTGAGACTATTAATAAGTTAGCTCGTATTCAAAGACAGTTGACTCTTGAGTTGAATCGTGAACCTAGTGAACAAGAACTTGCTAAAAAGATGGGTATGTCTGTTGAGAAGGTAAGGGATATTTATAAGATTAGTCAGGAGCCTGTTAGTTTAGAAACTCCTATTGGTGAAGAGGATGATTCTCATTTAGGTGATTTTATTAAGGATGAGAGAAATATGAGTCCTGAGGAGTATGCGACTAATGAGATGCTTAAGGATGAAATTAGTGAAGTGTTGTTGACTCTTACTGAGAGGGAAGAGAAGGTTATTCGTCTTAGATTTGGTTTAGAGGATGGAAAGAGTAGAACTTTAGAGGAAGTTGGTCAAATGTTTGGTGTTACTCGTGAACGTATTCGTCAAATTGAGGCTAAGGCTTTAAGAAAGTTAAGACATCCATCTCGTTCTAGAAAATTAAAGGATTATATGACTGATTAATGATTTCTGATAGATTAAAATCGATATCCTCGCTTGTTAATAGCTTTGAGGATATTGTTGATATTGGGTGTGATCATGGGTTACTTGATATTTATTTAACTTTGGAGTATGGTTGTCATTGTAAGTGTTGTGATGTCAATAGTTTTATTGTTAACAGAGCTATTAATAATATTAGTAAGTATGGTTTGTTAGATAAAATTGATGTTTTTGTTGGTAATGGTTTTGATGATTTAGGTTTGAATTATAATTCTGTTATGGTTTTAGCTGGTATGGGTACTAGTACAATTTTAAAGATTTTAAAGCATAATCATACTTCTTCTATTATTTGTCAGACTAATACTGATTTATATGATTTAAGGAAGAATGTTTGTGATATGGGGTATTATATATCTTGTGAGGATATTGTTTTTGATAATAATAGGTACTATGTTAGTATTAGGTTTGAGGAAGGTATTAGTAATTATAGTTATGATGAGTTATTATTAGGTCCTTGTTTAATTAAGAGTAATAGTTCAGTGTTTAATGATTATGTAAACAATTTGTATAGTAAAGTTATTAAGGGATATAATAAGGCAATAGAATTTAATGGTAGTTCTGATATGGAGTTAATGATAAATTCTTTAAGAAAGTATATAAAAAGCCAATCTTAGTTTTCTAAAATTGACTTTTTTTATTGGAAAAATGTTGGAGTATTAGTTTCTTTTATTGTGGTTGGTTCTATGTTTGATTTGATTGCGTTTTGTTCTTTTATATTGTTTTTTTTAGTTTGTTTTGTTTCTATAGGTTCTACTTTTTTAAATTCATTCATTAGTTTAAACATTGTTTTAGCGTTATTCATTACTGGACCCATTTGTTTTATAACTGGTATTGTTTGGTTTACTATATTTAGTGTTTTTTGTGTATTCGATAGAATTGTACTCCAGTTTATTCCATTTCTAAATATTCTACTTAGTAAGCCTATTTTTTCTGTGTTTTCTACATATGGCATCATTCCATAAGGTAAATAATAATTCATGATATTTTCCTTTCTGATATATTATATGCTTACTTAGTAAAAAAGTTTATTGATTTTTATTAGATAGTATGTTAGAATTTTTATAGATAGAAGAGTAAGTAAGAGTTTTTTAATTATTTTTTTATTGGAATGAAGGGTAGGTTAGTTTATATGTTTTTAAGAAAAAACAAGTTAGCTAATAATATAAATAAAGGACGATTAAATAAACGTGCTTTTACTTTGATAGAATTATTAGCTATTATTGTAATACTAGCAATTATTGCGGTTATTACAGTCCCAATTATTTTGAATGTAATTGATAATTCAAAAAAGGGAGCAGCGATTGATTCAGCATATGGATATAAAGAGGCTATAGAAAAAGGTTTTTTGACTGATTTATCAATGGATCATAGTATGGAATTACCGAATGGAATATATGTGATAGATTCTAGTGGAAAACTTGTAAATAGTGGTGGAAGTGTATTAAGTGTAGATGTATCTGGAACTGAACCAGATGATGGATGGGTTCAACTTGATAAGGGATATGTGGAAGCGTATTCATTAAAGTTTGGAGATTATGTAGTTACTAAGTATCAAGATACTGAGGTAAGCGCTACAAAGAATGGTGAAATAGCTGAAAATGTTGAAGCTAGAGAAGCACGATTGGAGTCTGAAAGACAACAAAGAGCGATTGTATCTGCGAAAAATATAGCTTTAAGTCAGTCTGGGACAACAGAAGTAAAAGATATTACTGATGGTTGGGTAGCATTTATAAATGGTGAAGTTGTTGCATATTCAATGAAAATAGAAGAAGGAGATTATACATATGTAGTAACTGATTTAAATGTCACAAGTGAAAATACAAATGCAGTGGCTGATAGAACAATTACAGAATTAGCTTCTAAAACAAGCACTGAACAATCTATTATTTATTATAAAGTTGATTCTTATGTTAAAACTTTATTACAATCAAATCCTTCAGTAGATAATGAAGCAGTGTATACAGTGGATGATATGAGTAATGTTACTACAAATAAAGCTGATTTAGGATGGGTACGTTTTAAGAAAGTTGGAGAAATAGTAACTGTAACTGATTATTCATTAACATACGGAAATATCATAGTTGATTATGTTTCTTTGACTGATGGAAATTATGTGTCTGAAATTGTATCAACTGGAAGAAGTAAGCCCGTAATAATAAATCCTACAAGTGGAATAAAGGTTGGAAATGTTCAATATTATATTGGAAATAATAGTATATTATTTGATCCAACAAGTAATACAGGAAGATGTAGTAATTATACATCAGCAAATAGTACAGTTGGATTTAACGGTGTTGATAATCTAACATCTGAGCAAACATCTTGTTTAAAATGGTATATATATAGTGTAGATGATAAAGGAACAGAAACTGAGTCTGATGATGTAGTGAATATGATACTTGATCATAATACAACAGGGAGTATTGAATGGAATAGCTCGGATCCATATTCAGGTCCTAGTTCGGCTTTCTTAACACAATTTGAAACTGATACAATTGGATGGACATCAAGTAAGATAATAAGTCCGTCTTCATATACTGCGACATGGCCAAAAACAACACCACCTAGAACTTATACGATAACATATTCAACAAAGGCAAGATTAATCGAGGCAGATGAAGTGGCAAAGATAAAGGGAGATAATTCATGGACATATTCTAATTCTTCATTGTCTTCAGGAATTAGTACAAACAATTACGATTTCTTAAAAGCGAATCTTTCGACTGGATTCGAAAATGGAGGTTATTGGACAAGTTCTCCTTTAGGCGCAAGTTGTTATTCTAGCTGTACTTATTATGTATGGCTTGTGCATGAAAGTGGATCTTTAGATTATCAATTTTCTTCATTTTCTTCGTTTGGTATTCGCCCAGTTATAACTGTATTAAAATCTGATATTTTTTAGTAAGTTGTTAATATATTTTGAAAAATTATTATTAAGGAACTAATATTGGTTCTTTGTCAAGTAGTGTTGGTGGAACCAAAAACTAATGATAAATGAACTTTAATATAGAAGGTCAAAATGAAAATTTTGATCTTTTATTATACAATTTTGTATATTACT
>Ga0247611_10001517_pt1 | contig 40914 bp, 38 predicted proteins | sample 177DNAGHGhighgp2_FD_192422 | JGI IMG/M metagenome (GOLD analysis project Ga0247611, IMG submission 192422) | Sheep rumen microbial communities from Palmerston North, Manawatu-Wanganui, New Zealand - 1770 DNA GHGhigh gp2 | ecosystem: Host-associated > Mammals > Digestive system > Stomach > Rumen... | reverse complement strand
TAAGAATTCTTAATCCTGCATTTATGACTGTTGAATATAACCCTAATTGGCGAAACGATTCTACAGAAGCAGAAATATTTGAATCCAAATGGGATTGCCCATATCGTCTCTTTTTAGCAGGTCTATTTGATGAAGAAATAAGACAAGGCAAAATCCTTGTCTGCGGTCATTGGCATACCTCTGATTTTTATAATGAACTTCTATACAAAGATAATCCTGAAAAACAACTAGATATCAACACTGATAACCCCATATTTATTTCAAAGAACTATCCAAACCTAATTGGTATTGATGCTTGCACTGCTTTAACGCATAGAGTCAATGTTTTGATAATTGATGAATCAGAACTATAGATGTTAAACTCGCAAAAACATATCAAAAATGCGAGATTAATCTAGATGAAGCGAGTATAAAAATGATGCTTACTGTTTTGCAGTAATTAGCAGTCTCCTTTCATGTCTGCTTGAACATTTTTTCTCCTAGTAAAATAAAAAGTAGATTTGAAAGGAACAAATATAATGAAAAAAGTTAAATTATCACTTACGGAGTGGTTTTGTCTTTTTGGTATCGTTAAGAAAGCTCGCTTCCAACATTATGAAGCAGAATATGTTTTAAACACCGAAGACCAACAAGCAGTCTTTGAAGTCATCGATAAGAAAAGATACAAAGGTCCAAAATGTAGAGTAGATGCTGACTATGTTAATTATAGCTACTTCAATAACTATGTTGATGCGGGCAAAAACATCAATGGTGATCAACTTGTTGAACAAGAAATAATCTTCAAATTATCTAAAACAAGTGAAGGTAAAGTCAAAGTTCATCAAATAGTTAATGATCACGCGAAATGCAACGCGAGAATCGAAGTTGAAAAAGGCATGAAAGTTGCCCTCATCAAACGTTTTGGCGCGGCTGAATAGAAAAAAGAAACACCTCAAATCATCAAGCCTCTTCACAAAGGGGCTTTTTCATTTGTAAGTCAAATTCGACCACACATTATGCATATATGCATACCTATAAGCACGCTTTTATACGCGTGCATATTTTATTTGCGATACCCCTAATTCTGTTATATATTTTAGAATAATATTTAATTCAAATATTAGGGCTGATATATGAAGCTTAATCGCAAAAGATTCAATTACAAACTTATCTATGGATTGCTTGATATCATAATTGCTTTCGGCATTTCTTTGCTTGCATTTTTTGCATATTACAAACCTGTTGATTTTGTCCAAGGATACAATTGGCTAACATCCATCATCTATTGCGGTGGTATTGCCATTGTTACAGTAATTGTCTTCTGGATTTTTAAAATCTACAAAATCATCACCGTTAACATCGGCATCTTTGAATGTATCAAGATAATGACAGTTGTATTCTTTACCCAAGTTGCAGGGCTAATTGTCATTTCTTTAGTGCCTCAGCTTCCAAGATTCACTGACTATATATTCTCTTGGTTACTTTCAACAGCTGCATTAATTCTAGTGCACCCATTAATAAGAGTCCTTGTTCGTGTCTTCAATATTGCTAATATTGTTATTAACAAAGAAAACAAAGTTAGAACTATTGTTATTGGAGCAGGTTCTGCTGGTAAGGTTGTTGTAGATGAATCGAGAAGAAATCCAAAGAACCATAACCAGATTGTCGCAATCGTTGATGATGATCCAAATAAGATTGGTGGTTCTTTAGCAAACATCCCTGTTAAAGGTCCTGTTAAAGATATCGCTAAAATAATTGATTTTTATAAAGCTGAAGAAGTTGTCGTCGCTATGAGTAATATCTCAAGAGAAAGACTTCATGAAATCCTAGGATATCTTAATGCCTCTAATGTTAGAGTGAGACGTCTTCCACTTTTAAACGAAATGCAAGGTCCAAATGATAAACGAATCATTGATGTTGACTTAGATGACTTGCTCAGTAGAGATCCAGTTATCTTAGATAATGCTTCCGCTAAAGAGATGTTAGAGGGACAGTGCGTCCTTGTTACAGGTGCAGGCGGATCCATAGGCTCTGAACTTGTTAGACAAATCTTCAATGTCCATCCAAAGACCTTGATCCTTTTTGATATATATGAAAACTCCACCTATGAAATCCAAATGGAACTCGTTAGAAGAATTAGAGAAGAGAAAATCAAAGATATCAATTTAGTCACTCTTATAGGCTCGACCTATAACGAAGTCAGAGTGGAACAAATCATCAAGAAATATAGACCAGACTACATCTATCACGCGGCCGCATATAAGCACGTGCCATTAATGGAAGATTCTCCAGCAGAGGCAATTAGAACAAATGTTCTCGGAACATACAATGTCGCTAAGATGGCAGATAAATATGGTGTTAAAAAGATGGTACTTGTTTCAACAGACAAAGCTGTTAGACCCACTAATGTTATGGGTGCGACTAAGCGTTTCGCAGAAACCATCATTCAATATTTCTCAGAAAAATCTAAAACAAAATATGCTGCTGTTAGATTTGGTAATGTTTTAGGTTCCAATGGTTCTGTTGTCCCGCTATTCAAAAAGCAAATTGAATTAGGTGGACCAGTTACAATTACCGATAAAAGAATAATTAGATACTTCATGACAATTCCTGAAGCAGTCTCTTTAATCCTTCAATGTGGGTTGTTCGCTGAAGGAGGAGAAATCTTTATCTTAGATATGGGTAAACCAGTAAAGATTCTTGATTTAGCAGAAAAACTTATTAGACAAGCAGGCAAAATACCTGATGTTGATATCGAGATAGTGGAAACAGGGTTGAGACCAGGTGAAAAGCTATATGAAGAACTATTGATTGACGTTACAAATAATGTGGCTACATCAAATAAGAGAATTTTCATCGAAGAAAAAGAAACACCAAATAAAAACCTTGAAGAAGATGTTCAAAAGGCTTGTACAGCTTTTGGCATTGATGAAGAAATAAACGATGTTAAACAATTGCTTGAACGATTAGTCACAACATATCACCCCACTGAGGAGAACAAATAAACATGTTTAATAAAGAAGTAAAACCACTTAGAAAGCATATTTATTTAAGTTCACCAACAATGCACGGTGAAGAAATCAAATATGTTCAAGAAGCCTATGATACCAACTGGATGTCAACCATCGGAAAGAACATTGATGAAGTTGAAAAAGAATGTGCTTCAAAGATTGGTATGAAATATGGTGTCGGTCTTTCTTGTGGAACATCCGCTCTTCATTTAGCGATGAAACTTGCTGGCATCAAACGTGGTGATTATGTTTTTTGTAGTGATATGACTTTTAGTGCAACAGTAAACCCAGTTGTGTATGAAGGTGGTATCCCTATATTTATTGATTCAGAATATGAAACTTGGAATATGGATCCAAGAGCCTTAGAAAAAGCTTTTGAATTATATCCTCAAGTTAAAGTTGTAGTGGTTGCTCATTTATATGGCACACCAGCGAAGATTGATGAGATAAAAGCAATCTGCGATAAGCATAACGCAATTCTTATCGAAGATGCCGCAGAATCGTTTGGCGCAACATTCAAAGGAAAACAAACAGGATCTTTTGGAACATACAACGTTATTTCGTTTAATGGTAACAAGATTATTACCGGTTCCTGTGGTGGAATGCTTTTAACAAACGATGAAAACGCTGCAAAACTCGCTAGAAAGTGGTCCACTCAATCTAGAGAACCGGCACCTTGGTATCAACATACAGATTTAGGATATAACTATCGTTTATCTAATGTTGTAGCAGGGGTTATCCGTGGACAACTTCCTCATTTAAACGAACACATTGCTCAAAAGAAAGCTATTTATTATAGGTACAAAGAAGCATTCAAAGATTTGCCAGTTAAGATGAATCCTTTCATCTCTAATGATAGTGAACCTAATTATTGGTTATCTTGCTTAATCATTGATAAAGATGCTATGTCTAAACAAGTAAGAACTAATTTGACATATAGTTATGAAAAAGAACACGGAAAATCGTGTCCAAGTGAAATCCTTGAAGTTTTAGCGAAGCATGATGCAGAAGGTAGACCAATATGGAAACCGATGCATATGCAACCGATCTTTAAAGACAATAAATTTGTATCTATTAATGAAAAACCTGTTAATGAAGATATTTTCGAAAGAGGCCTTTGTTTGCCGTCTGATAACAAGATGACAGCCGAAGAACAAGATAAGGTCATTGAAATAGTAAAAGCGTGCTTTGAATAATATGGAGTGGTATTGGATATTAACAATAGTTTTAGGCTCAATCGCATTATTGTTATTAATAATGTCATTTTTTTATTATCCATTTTTCAAAAGAGTGTGCGACATCATCTGCGCTTTAGCAGTCTTTATCTTTTTGTGGCCTTTGTATTTAGTTATGGCAATCCTAGTTAAAACTAAATTAGGGTCTCCTATATATTTCAAACAAGTTAGACCAGGAAAAGATGGAAAATTATTCACAATGTATAAGTTTCGTTCAATGTCTGATAAGAAAGATGAAAACGGTAATCTTTTACCTGATGGTGAACGATTAACGAAGTTTGGTAAATGGCTAAGAAAGACATCGCTAGATGAAATGCCAGAGGCTATTAATATTCTTAAAGGTGATATGTCTGTTATTGGGCCTAGACCTTTTTTAGTGAAAGATTATGTCTTTTTTGATGAAGTCACTATGAAAAGACAATCAGTTAAACCAGGTCTTTCCGGTTTGGCGCAAGTAAACGGAAGAAATGGAATATCTTGGGAAGATAAATTTAAATATGATCTTCAATACATTGGGAAGATTTCTTTTTGGAAAGATCTTAAGATTGTATTTAAATCCATCTTCGAATCTTTTGTAAAAAAAGACAACATCAATAGAGAAGGTTATGCTACTGATGAAGATTATGGCGATTATCTATTAAGAACAGACAAGATTAGCAAGCAAGAATATGAAAGCAAGATTTCAAATGCTGAGGAGCTATTAGTTAGTTATGGAAAATAAAGGCCTTGTTAGCATTGTTATGCCTTCATATAATTCAGAAAAATATATCAGGGCTTCAATTGAATCTGTTCTAAACCAAACATATCCATATTGGGAACTTTTAATAGTGGATGATTGCTCTACTGATAAAACTGTCGAAATCATCAAAAGCTTCAAAGATGATAGAATCAAGCTTTTTCAAAATCAAACCAATAGTGGTGCAGCAATATCTAGAAACTGGGCACTTAGAGAAGCAAAAGGTAGATGGATTGCGTTTCTTGATTCGGATGACATATGGTTACCAAGCAAATTAGAAGAACAACTAAAGTTCATGGCTGATAACAATTATTCGTTTACATATACCGACTATAGAATCTGCTTGAATGGTAAATGGGAAAACGTAATTCATACATCTCCAAACAAAATTAACTTTAGAAAGATTAAGAAATACTGCTATTTCTCAACGATTACAGTTATCTATGATGCTAGTAAAGTTGGATTAATCCAAATTGGAGATATTAGAAAAAATAATGACTATGCAATGTGGCTAAAGGCATTACAAAAAGTAGATGCTTATCGTTATCCAAAATGTTTGTCATATTACATCAAACATAACGATTCTATTACTAGTGGAAGTAAATTTAAGTTAATTAAGTGGCATTACGTTTTATTCAAAAACGAATGTGGCTATGGTAAAATCCATTCTGCAATCTTAACAATTAGAAATCTATGGTATGGTTTTTGGAAAAAAATCATCTATAGAGAAAGAATTAAGGAGGAAATCAAACAATGAACAACTATCAAAATTTATTAGATAAGAAACAAAAACTAGCAGTCATTGGTTTAGGCTATGTTGGAATGCCAATCGCAATTCAATTTGCTAAAAAAATTGATGTTATCGGTTTTGATTTAAACTCCTCTAAGATTGCCGAATATAAAAAGGGTCATGATGTTACTGGCGAGGCCGGTGACGACGAACTCAAAAAGACAACAATGCTTTTTACTGACAAAGAAAGCGATTTGAAGAATATTAGTTTCTTTATTGTCGCTGTTCCTACTCCAGTGAATCTTGATAAAACCCCAGATTTATCTCCTGTTATTGGAGCATCTGAGGTTGTTGGAAGAAATATTGAAAAAGGGTCAATAGTTGTTTTTGAATCTACAGTTTATCCGGGTGTTACCGAAGATGTCTGTGTTCCAATAATTGAAAAACTATCCGGATTAAAAGCCGGTAAAGATTGGTGGATTGGTTATTCCCCAGAAAGGATTAATCCTGCCGATAAAGTTCATAGGCTTTGGAATATTAAAAAGATTGTTTCAGGCATGGATAAAGAATCTTGCGATGAAATTGCCAAAGTTTACGAACTAGTTGTTGAGGTTGGAGTACATAAAGTTTCTTCGATCAAAACTGCTGAAGCTATTAAAGTTGTAGAAAATTCTCAACGAGATATAAATATTGCTTTTATGAACGAACTAGCAATGGTGTTTGACCGCATGGGTATTGACACTATGGAAGTTGTTGAAGGAATGAATACTAAGTGGAATGCTTTAGGCTTCACTCCTGGTCTTGTTGGCGGTCATTGTATTGGCGTAGATCCATACTATTTTACATACCAGGCAGAAAAACTTGGGTATCATTCTCAAATCATTTTAGCCGGCAGAAAAGTTAATGATGATATGGGCAATTTTATTGCAATTTCAACAGTAAAACAAATGATGAAAGCTGGCATTGATACATCAAAAGCTAAAGTACTTATTTTAGGAGCAACATTTAAAGAGAATTGCCCCGATATTAGAAACTCCAAAGTTTTTGATATCTATCATGGATTAAAAGATTTTGGCATCACCCCATTTATCTCTGATGACAATGCAATTGCATCAGAAATTGAACATGAATATGGTGTTAAACCAATCGATAAAAAGGATTTAAATGATTTTGACTGTATTATTATTGCAGTTGCTCATGAATCATTCAAAAAACTAGATTTGGAAAAATTATTTAAGGATGCTCCAAACAAACAAAAAGTCATTATTGATGTTAAGAGTATCTTAGATAAAGAGAAATATCTAAATAAAGGTTATAACATTTGGAGATTGTAATAGAATATGGCAAGCCAAAAATTCAAAACAACGATTACCTCAAAGCACAAACTCTTTGATTTGCATTTAAGAGAAACTTTTAGGTATCGCGACTTAATTTGGCTCTTTGTTAAAAGAGATTTTACAGCTTTATATAAACAAACAATCCTTGGCCCATTATGGGCTTTGATTCAACCGGTATTAACAACATTTGTGTTTTCGTTTGTTTTTGGCGCGTTAGCAGGATTGACTACTGCAGATATTCCTGGAGAATTTAATATACCTAGTTTCTTGTTTTATATGACAGGAACGATGATATTTACATATTTTTCTGCCAACGTAACCAAAGTTTCAAGGATTTTTATAGACAACAGACAAACCATGGGTAAAGTTTACTATCCTCGTTTGGTTCAACCGATTGCAACTTGTTTGTCCAATTTAATCCCTTTAATAATCAACTTTATTTTGTTTGTAATCGTATGGTTAATTTTTCTATTAACTGGAACAACTAGTATGCAAGCCAGTTGGTGGTTGTGTTTCATACCGTTGGTAGTACTAGAGGTAATTGTTCTGTCTCTTGGATTAGGAATGATTATTTCTGCTGTCACGACCAAGTATAGAGATTTGCAGATGTTGGTCGGTTTCGGTTTACAACTCTGGCAATACGCTTCACCGATAGCATACGGTTTAGCCCTTGTTTCAAGTAGCGAAAAATGGAATACTATCTTCACAGCTTATGTCTATGCAAATCCATTAACATCAATTGTCACAACATTTAGATATGCAATGTTTGGTTTTGGCTATTTTGATTTATTTGTGTACCTTGCCGGATGGAGCATTAGTTTGTTTGTGTTATTTATTGGGCTGCTTCTTTTCAGCAAAACCGAAAAGAATTTTATGGATACTATTTAGGAGGAGACATTATGGATAACAACGAACTAATGTTAAAAATTGAAAATGTCTCCAAGATCTATAGATTAGGTGAAATTGGTGGAACAACTCTTAGAGACGAGCTACAACGTCTCAAAGCTAAGGTCCTCCATAGAGAAGACCCTACCAAAAAGATTGGCGCGAAGAATTATAACAAAGGTGAAAAATTCAAAGCCTTAGACAATATTTCCTTTGAAGTCAAAAAAGGTGAACGTATTGGTATCATTGGTCACAATGGTGCAGGTAAATCCACCTTATTGAAGCTTATCTCTAGAGTTACAGGACCAACCGAAGGAAAGATATACCTCAACGGTCGTGTTGCATCAATGCTAGAAGTTGGAACAGGTTTCCATCCTGAACTAACTGGTAGAGAAAACGTCTACATGAACGGTGCAATTTTAGGCATGACCAAAAAAGAGATTGACGCAAAGATGGAAGACATCATCGAATTCTCTGAAGTAAGACAATTCATAGATACTCCTGTTAAACGTTATTCCTCGGGCATGTATGTGAAATTAGCGTTCTCGGTTGCCGCTCATCTTGATTCAGAAATAATGATTATGGATGAGGTTTTGGCTGTTGGCGATGTTGCATTTCAAAATAAATGTTTAGCCAAAATGAAAAGAGTGTCAGAAGAAGATAATAGAACAATTCTGTATGTTAGCCATAATATGAGCACTATTCGAAGGCTGTGCAATAGAGTCATAGTTTTAGATCATGGAGCGATTATTTTTGACGGAAAAGTCGATGAAGGAATAAACAAATATATTGGCACCAAAGCTGCTCAACTTCATTACGAATACGGCCAAAATACTCATTCTTTATGGAAAAGGGACACCGTTACTTTGGCACGATTAGACATTTTGGATAAAATTTTTCCATCATTTAAAATTGGCGAACCCATTAGAGGCGCTGTAGAAATCATTTCTAGTGAAGATTATAAAAACGTTAGAATTAGATTTGAAATCTCGACAGTTGATGGCAGAAAAGTTGGTACGGCTTTCTCAAATAACTTTGATTTATTTACCGCTAGACAAAAACTATTTTTTACAATTCAAACAAAGCATCTTGTTCCTGGCGAATATTTATTTGATATGGTTTTATATGAATACGATAAAAACGGTAGGCAAGCCGGTATTGATGGTGTTTATCCAGGAATGGTGTTGACCATTGAAGATTCACTGAATGATTTCACTAACATTAATTGGAGAGCAGATGATTGGGGTTATATTCATTTGCCAGACTTTTTCGTGGAAAATAAAAAACAATTATGAAAAAAATTATGGTGGTTTTTGGCACTAGACCTGAAGCAATTAAAATGTGCCCATTAGTAAAAGAGTTGAAAAAAGATGTTAAGTCTTTTGATGTTGTTTTATGCGTAAGTGGGCAACATAGGCAAATGCTTGACCAAGTTTTGGAGGCATTTAAATTGACTCCGAACTATGATTTGTCAATCATGAAACAAAACCAAAGCCTATTTGATATTACGACAAATGTGATGAATAGAATTAAAGGGATATTGGAAAAAGAAAAACCAGATATTGTTTTGGTACACGGAGATACTTCAACGACGTTTGCAACCGCTCTAGCTTGTTTTTATTTGCAAATTCCTGTTGGCCATATTGAAGCTGGCCTTAGAACATATAATATCTATTCTCCTTACCCAGAAGAATTTAATAGAGAAGCTGTTGGAATTATCTCTCAATACAATTTTGCTCCTACAGAACTATCTAAACAGAATTTAATTAGAGAAGGTAAAAAGAGAGAAACAATCTTTGTAACAGGAAATACCGCAATTGATGCTTTGAGAACCACCATTGTTGAAAATTATCAAAATGAACATCTTGAATGGGCTAAAGGCTCTAGACTAATTTTATTAACTGCTCATCGTCGAGAAAATCTAGGTGAACCGATGCGTCATATGTTTAAAGCAATTAGAAGAATTGTTGAAGAATATCCTGATGTAAAGGTTATTTACCCAATTCATATGAATCCAATTGTGAGAATGGCTGCGGATGAAGTTCTAAAAGGAAACGATAGAATAAGACTCATTGAACCATTAGATGTATTAGACTTTCACAATTTTATGGCAAGGTGTTTCCTTATTCTAACTGATAGTGGCGGTATTCAAGAAGAGGCTCCGTCTTTAGGGAAACCGGTTTTGGTTATGAGAGATACAACGGAAAGACCAGAAGGGATTAATGCAGGTACGTTGAAATTAGTTGGAACGAATGAAGAAACTATCTATAAGGAGTTTAAACTTCTTCTCGAAAATAAAGAAGAATATAACAGAATGTCACAAGCGATAAATCCTTATGGAGATGGTCATGCTTGCGAAAGGATAGTGAAGATATTAAGAGATAGTAAAAAATGAGAATTTTAGTAGGATCGCCAATTAGACAAAAACCAAAAATACTATTTGAGTTTTTAAAAGGTGTTTCAGAAATCGAACACGACAATATTGATTTAGAATACTTTTTTATTGATGACAACATTGATTATGAAAGCACGCTCTTATTAAAAAAATTTGCAGCAAATCATAAGACTATTCTTAAAAAAGCTGATGAATTTTCATCAAGTTCAAATGAACAATATAAATGCGACAGTATTACTCATTTTTGGACAGACTCACTAGAGGAAAAAGTTGCCAAATTCAAAGATGAAATCATTGAATATGCAAGGACTTTTAAGTTCGATTTTTTGTTTTTGGTTGATTCTGATATTGTTTTGGATAGGAGAACCTTAAGAAAACTTTTATCTTGCAAGGTTGATATTGTTGCAAATGTTTTTTGGACACAGTGGTCTCCTGGTGATGTGCTCAAACCACAATGTTTTGAGATGAAAACTATGAGTGGCTTAAGAAATGAAGCAAAGAAGAAAACTATTGATATGCATGTGCAAATGAGAATTCCTGGACTATACGAAGTGAATGGAACGGGGGCCTGCACTCTCATATCTCATAATGCCTTGTCTAAGGGAGTGTCTTTTAAAAAAATAACGAACATCTCATTACATGGCGAAGATAGAGATTTTTGTGTTAGGGCAAATGTTCTTGGTTTTAAACTTTTTATGGATACAACTTATCCTGTTTACCATATTTATCGCGAAGAATACCTGGATAGGGTGGAAGAATTCAAAAAAGATGGTTTCAAATTCGACATGTGCCAAACGAAAAAATATGAAAAAAAACGTAAACATAATAGTATTGCCAAACATTTCTTTGCCAAATTATTATCAACAATACGCAGCAAAAGGCTCACAAGAATTAAGAAAAAATACCGCTCCGAATCATTTAAAGGAAATATGGATGTTCTTTGTTATATGGTTGTTCATAATGAAAAAAATAGATATTTGGAAAAAACAATCTCATCTGTGAAAGGATTTGTTGATTATTTTTTAATTATTGATGACGCATCTACGGATGGAACAGATTTAATATGTGAACAATTATTGAACGATGTGCCTCACAAAATTATTTCTAATAAGGAGTCGTTATTCAGTAAGGAATATCTTCTTAGAAAAAAAGCGTGGAACAGCATTAAAGCATTTAAACCTAAGTGGGTTCTTGCGTTAGATGCGGATGAAGTTTTTGAAAAAAATGTTGCCTCAAAAATAAAAATGTTAATCGATATTCCTTTCGTGGATGCTCTTTCTTTTAGATTTTTTGATATGTGGAACGAAACAGAGTATAGAGATGATGAATTTTGGAATGCCCACAAAAGGTTCTTTACAATAATGTGCAGATATTCATCAAATTATGTTTATAAATGGAAAAAAACCAATCAACATTGTGGAAGAATACCAAAAAATATTAAGTTTTTGTCTACGTTTAATGTAGATATTAAAGTTATGCATTATGGCTGGGCAAAAGAAACAGATAGATTAGCAAAGTATAAAAGGTATATGGAATTAGATAAGAGTGGGGAGAACGGTAGTTTAGAACAATATCGGTCTATTCTTGATAAAAGCCCACATCTTGTGCCTTTTAATGATGAGGATTTATAATGAATAAAAGCTTGATTTCTATTGTTTGTCCTTTTTATAATGCTGCTAATTATTTGAAAGAATGTATTGATTCCATTCGGAATCAAAAAGCGTATTCTTGGGAATTAATACTGGTAGATGACGGTTCAACAGATTCTAGCAAAGATCTTGCTGAATCATATACAAAAAAAGATTCTCGCATCAAGCTCTTTAGGATCGATAATTCCGGAACGCTATTTGCAAGAAATTATGGTATACAACAAGCTACAGGCGAATATATAACATTTTTAGATAGTGATGATTCGTTAAATATCAATGCTCTTTCGGTGCTTAGTAATGAGTTAAAAAATAACGTTGATGCAATTGTTTTTAATTTGCGTGTTTTTGGTGCCGAAGGTGTTAGAAGTAAACAACTTGCATCGTTCAATCAAAAGACAATCATTTCAGAAGACAAAAACGTAATCAATGAGTTGTTTATTAAAAGTAATTTTGGCTATGGGCTTTGTGGCTGTTTGTTTAAAAAGGATTTGTTTTCATTTATGAATCTTGAAGACAATAGAAGAATGAGATATTCGGAAGACATGCTTATCGCATATGGTGTTTTTAAACGCGCAAACTCCGTCTTGCTTTTGCCGGATTTTCTATATAACTACCGTATGAATTCAAACAGTGTCACTCATAATTTAACTCCAAATGATTATTTCGATAGATTTCAAGTATTTAGTAAGATTTACAATAATATAGATTCTCAATATTCAATTATTGAGAACATTAGCACACATGTTTTTTGGGGCTTTTTCAATTATGTAACTTTTGCTCCCAAAAATGAAAAATATACAAATTATAAAAAAAGATGTTTAGAAATATTGAATGATGATTTTTACAAAAAGTACATTAAAAAGTTGCATTATGAAAGTAGAAAAGTTAGATTGACCAAATTGTTTTTAAATCATAAATTATTTTGGTTTTCCTATCTTTTTAATAAATAACGGCTATGAGAATTATTTTGTATTTTCTAAAGAAAAAAATAAGTAAATTTAAACTTTCTTGGATTAAAAAAAGAAATTATGTTTTAAAACACGTTGGAAAGCATTATATAGCCGTTAAACATCAATTAAAAAATCTTGGCTATAAAAGAATAAAAAAATATAGTTTGTCGACTTGGAAATATGTAAAAGAAAATGTTGTACGTTTTACTTTGAGCGCTGAATTTGATAAGAAAAAATATCTTGTTAAATGTGGAAAAGGTTTTGATGAAAAAATTAATAATAGTATTCGGTTTCAAACACTTTTTAATGATGAATTTGATTTTATCCCAAAAGGCAAAGAATTGATTATCGAAGGATATAAAGCTTATATAACCGAATTCATTAATTCTGTGTCTTTTGATGGTTTTTGTCGTTTTTCTAACATTTCTGAGATTGATAAGCTAATACAACAAGCAAATGTAATATTAGATAAATTCGACGACAAAGAAGTCGTTCATTGTGATTTGGAAAGTGTAAATGTGTTAATTCAAAAAAAGACAAACAAGATGTTTTTGATTGACTTTGATACATGTTGTTCAAAGAAATATGGCCTTCATTGTGCTTCCAATGCTTTTCCGGGCTACACAATTAAACAATATTTTGAGGATCGAATAATCTACGATGATGCGTATAGTTTTTGTGAATTGTTCAAACGTTACAAAAAAGACGAAGTCATTAAATTGGATTCATTCCGCCGTTTAAAAGAAAAAATAGGCCGTAATATACACGAGACACCCTTGATTGAAAGTTGAGATTGTGATGGCTAACGAAACAAAAAACTACCTAAAAATTAGATCGAAGTTTAAATACATTCTTTTTCTAATCTTGTTTTTTCTTAGCTATCCATTGGCTAAAATACTTTACGGCAGAAAAAGGAATTGGTTGATTTGCGAAAGAGGGAATGATGCGCAGGACAACGGATATATTTTTTATTGCTACGTTTTAGATAATCATAAAGATATTAACCCAGTTTATATTATCACCAAGGGTGCGAAAGAATACAAAACCGTCAAAGCTATTGGAAAAGTGGTGGAACCAAAGTCTTTCAAACACTTTTTGATGGTTATTGGTTGTCCTGTCAAGATTAGTTCTCAATTATTTGGTTATTCTCCATGGGCTCAATTAGCTCTTTATTTTAGAAGAAACAAAACGAAGGATATTCACGTTTTTTTGCAACACGGGGTAATTAAAAACACTCACGAAGGATTATTTGGAGACGTTTGTAAAAGCCTTGACTTATTTGTGTGTGGAGCAAAACCAGAATACGATTTCATTAGCAATGAATTCCATTACAAAAATAATGTTCCACAATATACCGGCTTAGCGAGATATGATTTATTAACGGACTATATTACAAAAGATCAAATTGTTTTTATGCCAACATGGAGAGCATCTTTGGTTGGAATGAGCGATGACGTTTTCGTCCAAAGTGATTTTTATAAAAATTGGTCCTCTTTGATCAAAAATGAAGATCTGATCCAATGTTGTAAGAAAAATAATTTAACGATAAAGTTCTATCTTCATTATTCTCTGCAAAAATACTCTCATTTATTTAAAAGTAACGACGTCGTAAAAATTGTCTTCTTTGGAGAAGAAGTGGTTCAGGACTTATTAAAAGAATCAAGATTGCTAGTTACAGATTTTTCCAGTGTATATTTTGATTTTGGCTATATGAGAAAACCGGTTGTCCATTTCCAATTTGACGAATCAACTTTCAACGACGAGCACTATACAAAAGGGTATTTTGATTATAGAAGAGATGGTTTTGGCGATATTTGTCTTACTGTGGATGAAACGGTTGATTCTATCATTAAAGTCATTCAAAACAATTTTGATGTTGAAGAAAAATATCTTAAAAGAATGAATGCTAATTTTGTGTATAGAGATAATAAAAATTGCGAAAGGATTTATAATCGCATTTGTGAATTAAGAGATAAGAAATGAAAGAAATAACTGTTGTTGTTATGACTTATAATCAAAAAGATTATATCAAGCAAGCCCTTGATTCTATTTTGTCACAAAATATTGATGTTGATTTTGATATTTTAATACATGACGATTGTTCGAATGATGGAACATACCAACTCCTATTAGATTATCAAAATAAACATCCAAAAAAGATAAAAATTATAAGGCAAGAATCACGAAGATTTTTGGTTGAAGGTTTTAATATGATGATTTGCAATTACGTTGTTCCTCATATTGACTCTAAATATGTTGCCTATTGCGATGGAGATGATTATTGGATTGATAATGCAAAGCTTCAAAAACAATTTGATTTTATGGAGTCTAACCCAAATTATTCAATGTGCTTTCATTCCGCTTATCAATTAAGACCTAACGACGATTTATCAAGTAAATGGTTTATCAAAGATGAAGGAGATATTGGTTTAAAAGATTTGATTAATGAAAATCCTGGTATACCGGTGGCAACATCGTCTTTATTTGTTAAGAGTGGAGTATTTAAAAACTTTTCAGATTGGAGAAAGGCTTATTCTATTGAGGATCTTCCACTATATATGACGGCAGCCATTGAAGGAAAAATTCATAGACTTAAAGACATAATGTGCGTTTATAGACAATTCTCAATTGGATCCTGGAGCTCTCAAAATAAAAACAACATAGAGCGGCTTATATCTCATCAAGAGAATTTGATTAAGGGAATTAAACTTTTTGATGAGAAAACAAATCATACATACAATTCTTTGGTAATAAACCACATCAAAGGATGCGAATTTAGAATTGCGGTATTAAAGCGCGATTATAAAGCTATTTTTTCTAAGAAAAACAAGCTATTTATTAAACAGTTATCAAGAAAAGAAAGAAGAAGTCTTAAATTGCAATATAGACTACCTCGCTTATATAATTTATTACATAAGAAATAGAAAGATTAATCATATATGATTCCGTGCAACGACTCGAAAAGACTATTTAATAAGTACAAGGATGAGTTTGAACAAGCCGCTTTAAGCGTTTTAAGAAGCGGCTGGTATGTTTTGGGCAACAATGTTCTTGAATTTGAAAAAGAATTCGCTGAGTCAATTGGATTGAAATATTGTGTTGGTGTCGATAATGGGACGAACGCAATTAAGTTGGGGATACAAGCATTAGATATCGGGTCAGGCGACGAAGTAATAGTGCAAGCTAATACATATATTGCAACCGTTCTTGGAATTACTACTAACGGAGCAACCCCAATTTTTGTTGAACCAAACGATTTTTACAACATGGACGAAAACGAAATTGAATCCAAAATTACAAATAGAACTAAAGCGGTTATTGTAACCCATTTGTATGGCCAAGCCACAAAAATGGATAAAATCGTTTCTTTATGCAAAAAATACAATTTGTATTTGTTAGAGGATTGTGCTCAATCTCACTTTGCTGAATATAAAGGCAAAAAAGTTGGCACTTTTGGCGATTTTGGATTTTTCAGTTTTTATCCAACCAAGAACATTGGTGCTTTCGGTGATGGTGGTGCAGTAGTTACAAATAACGAAGAACTGTTTAAAAAAGTTATGATGTTAAGAAACTACGGTTCATCAGTTAGGTATCACTTTGAATTAGAAAATGGATCAAATTCCAGATTAGATGAAATACAAGCTGCTCTTCTTAGAGTTAAATTAAAACATGCCGATGAAATAACTAAAGAAAAGATTGATATTGCGAATAAATACCTTAATGGAATAAAAAATAAACTTGTTAAGTTGCCTTGTGTCGCTGGTGATTGTTCAAGTGTTTGGCACTTGTTTGTACTAGAAGTCGAAGATAGAGATAGTTTTATCAGGCATATGCTTGATTGTGGCATTAAGACAGATATTCATTATCCAATTCCTCCACATCTTTCAAAATGTTATTCATATTTAGGACATCACAAAGGTGACTTTCCAAGAAGCGAGTATTTAGCTAACCATATTGTCGATCTTCCTATTTTCAATGGAATGACGGATGAGGAAATAGATTTAGTTATTAAGGCGGTAAATTCCTATGGAAAATAAAAAATATTATCTTTTTGAAATAAAACCTTTTTCTGATGAAGATGGTTCCCTTGCCGTCATTGAAGAGGAAAAACAAATTCCTTTTAAAATTAAAAGAATATTCTACGAATATGGCGTTGAGAAAAACAGTCTGAGAGGCAAACACGCGAATAAGAACAGTCGTTTCTGTCTGATAGCTGTTTCTGGTTCTTGTGACGTGATAATTGAGGATGGTAATAGCAAAATCACATATAAATTAGACAAGCCACATAAGGTTTTATATTTAGACAAAATGATTTGGAAGACCATGACTAATTTTTCAAATGATTGTGTTCTACTTGTGCTGTCGGATTGTCTATACGACAAAAGCGAATACATTCGAGATTTCAGTGAATATAAGAAATTAGTTACTTAAGTTATAAATTGACAATATTTTTTCTTCAAATTGCTTATTTGAAAAAACGGACATGTCGCATATTGCGCGGGAATTACCGGTATTTAGAAAATTTTTAAAAATTTCTTCGGCCCATTTCTTCGGCCCATCTTTTAAATCAAGGAAAGTCAATCCGCCTATATTCATTTCTTTTGGCACACCCTTTGAAACAAAAGTTTTAATTCCACAGGCTTGCGACTCAATTGCCACTATTGAGGCGCCTTCATACAATGAAGGAATCAAAACATATGATGTCTCTTTAAATAGTTTTGATATATCGGTGCCTTGATTAATAATTTTGACATAGTTTGTTAGGTCTTTTTTAATAACCAAATTGTTCAATTTTGTTTGATAACCAAATTCTGTCTCTTTTCCAACTATTATTAACTGAGAATCTTTGTGCAGCTTTATTAGTTCTTCGATTACACCAAGAGAAAAATATTGATTTTTGTTTGAATTAAGCGATCCGACCTGCGTTAAAACAAGTTTGTTTTTTGGCAATTCGTTTATAACATCCTTATTGAATTTGTTTTCATCATATGAATTGTGTAGAACAATATAATTTTTGCCATGGAAAGATGCCTCACAGCAATCTTTCGAAACGCCAACTAGTTCTGTAGCGTATCTAGATGTTTTACGCTTTGCAAAAAATCTATAAACCGTTTCAATTAAGGATACTTTTCGTGAAGCATTTACATTGGAATGAGTAATTCTCAGTTTTATTCCTAACTTCTTTGCGGCTTTTAAATAAGGCCAGCCACTATATTCCTTGAATGAATGGATGGCGTAATAATTTTTAGAACCCAACGTCTTAATTGCGTTTCTATATGCTTCTTTTTTATTTTTATAAATAAAGTTCCAAAAACTTTTAATTTTTGATTTGTCTTTGCATATAGTTTGAGGGATTATATTAACGTTTTTGATACCATTTTGAAGCATTTTTTCATAAAAAAACAAATTATCACCGAAAACAATAATATCTATCGAATTGACGCTTTTACTGATGGTTTTAACGGTTTGAAAAATAACGTTTGGCACGCCGCTATTATTGAGATCATTATAAGCTACAATCAGTATATTTTTCTTAGACGCATTCATTTGTGTTTATCTTAATTATTATCTATAATACAATAATTAAAATGCAACTAAATAGAATTATTATAAAATCGTTCATATGATTGCAAAACAATATAACTATTGATTAGATGTTAACGGCAGCCATTAGAAATGAAAACAACTTTAAGAAGACCAACCAAAAAGATGATATTAAGATTAATTACGTCTTTTTTAGGTTTGTCGGTTGTTTTTTTGTGTGGGTCATTAAACGAAAATACGGATTTCGAAAGAATCTCCGAATATTCATCCCAAGTTGTCAAAAACAATACTCAAGATAAAAGATACTGTGCAATTTCATTTGATGCCCCAAATAAGCCTGGTGATTACTATTCAAATGAACTATCCAACTTGTTCGATGTGTTTAGGTCTGGAGTTGTAACTTACACATCGGCGATGGACGTCAATAAAGAGAACAATATTACGCTTAGTGGCAATGGGGACAGCAAACTGTCTCTTGTGTTTATTGGTGCTGTCGGAACAACATCGACAAAGGATGAAGAAACCGGTCATGTTGAGCACAGACACTACAAATATAATTTTGATACTATGTTTGATGATCCTGTTTATAATGGTTCTGAATACGACAAGAAGCACGCTCCGATTATTTATTTGAGCCAAAAGCAAGCAAATAATATATTGGAATCAAAAAATATAACAAAAGAAAATGGCGACGAATATTCGGAAGAACAATATGCCTCTTTAATACAAACAGAAGTTACTTTAAACATAAATGGCGATGATTGTCAGTATTGCGTCTGGAACATTTTTTACAATAGAGGTTTTTACTATGAAGGTGTTTCCGATGTTTTGGGTGAGTATTCATTAACTAGTTACTATCAGCCAAAAAGTCACGATTTGAGACAAGAACATAAGAGTATATATTTTTTCAATGAATACACATACTACAACCAGTATTTAATGAGATACCTAAACGAGAGATTTGCCGATGATTCGGCTAGACCGTTGTTGGTTTCTAATAATATTATCAAAGATGTGAATAGCGATTATTTACTCAGCTTTTTTCATAACGAATCAATAGCATCAAGACACTGGGCATATACAATGCTTATTGTTATTGGAGCAGCATTGCTAGGCTTTTCCATTTTTCTCGTTTTTAATGAAAAAAAAGATACGGTTTTATTCTCTGTTCTGACGACAATCAATCTTTTATTACCATATTTTATTTTCAAAATAATCTATTTAATTTCTGGCGATGTAATTTTCTTTTCCCGGCCATCTTGCAAATGGAATGCTGCTTTTGTTGTGCTGTATTTTCTTTTATACCTATACCGCAGATTTGTTCCGAGAAAGAATATTAAAAAAGGATATACAACTTTAGATTTTTATGAGCTTACTGTTTAATAAAGGACCAAACATTAAATTTCAAAAAATCATTAAGATTTTGTCAGTGATATTCTTTTTTGTTTATGCTTTCTCAATTTCTGCGTTTGGAGAGCAGAAGTTCAAAAAAATTTCTATATTTAACTACGGAATCTATTTAACATACGCTTCTATGTTTTGCCTTCTTATAGTTGTTATATTGGGTTTTATTTTTCTAAAGGTTAGAATCAAGATTCATCCAGTATCACTAATCATACCGCTTTTTGTCATCTATGCATTTTTCGGAACTACGTTTTATTCTAAGGATTTCCGTGGCTGGCTCACACTTTTACTTCTTTGTTTTTCATTTTTTATATTCGTTTACCTTTATCGAATTTTGAAAAACAAATTTACAATTATTTCTATACTTACGATTGCTTTATTTTGTTTTACGTTTTTATACCTTGTTTACTACGGAAAAGAAATATTTAATTTTGCAAACTTCTTTTCAGGCCAAAATCGTCTTGGATCGGATTTTGATAATCAAAACGGGGTTGCAGCCTTTGCGGTCATGGCTTTTGGATTATCGTTGTATTTAATCCTCTTTTATAACAAAAAAATAAGGTTTCTATTTTCAATTTCGTTAATTACATCTTTGTGGGTTGGATTAACTACTGGAAGTAGAACATTTATAATTACTTCATACATTGTTGCTGCTATATTGCTGTTCTTCTTTTTCTCAAAGCACAAAATCATCTATCTCTCATCACTGGTAGTTTTAACGGTTTTAACGTTGGTTATCTTTAATTCAATCTTTGAAAATAGATTACTAATTGCTATCCAAACATTATTTGGAAATGCAGCAAAATCCGATGCTGCTACCATATCTCGCGAACTCTATATGGATTATGGAATTTTGCTTGGTTCTAGAAACTTCATTGTGGGCTACGGTGTCAATGGATTTGGAATTATATCTGGTGTTGGGACCTATGCTCACAACAATTACGCAGAAGTTTTGTGTGATTTTGGTGTTATTGGAACAATTCTATTCTATCTTCCTTTGCTTGTTGTTCTCATCAGAGCTTTTCTTAACAAAAAGATTGATAAGAGATTCATTGTTGCGTTTGTTGTTTATTATTTCATTGCTAGTTTTTCAAACGTTATTTATTACAAAAAACTCTATTATTTGGTACTGGCATTAATGTTTTATTTGGCTTATGAGGAACCATTTGAGTTAAAGGAAGTTTTGAGAATTCCTTCTCTTCAAAAGATTATTATTGTATGTGACACGATGGGAAGCGGTGGAGCTGAAAGGGTTATTTCTACCTTATCAAACCAATTTGTAACAAGAAATATTGAAACCCACATCATTGGAATTGGCGACACCCTCCCGCCTCAGTCCTACTATAATTTGAATGATGGTATTATCTACGAAAGTGTGGTTAATAAGGAAGGCAATAAAAAGAACAGATTATCAAGGCTAATATTCTTGAGAAAAAGAATTAAAGCAATCGCGCCTGATGTGGTCATTTCATTCCTTCCTAACGCCAATATATACACTTGGATATCCTTAATCGGCTTAAAGACGCCTCATATAGTTTCTGAAAGAAACAATCCGTATATTGATCCAAAATCAAAAATTGAGAGATTGTTAAAAAAAGTGTCTTTTGTATTTTCTGATGGTTGTGTTTTCCAAACGAAGGATGCCATGAATTATTATCCAAAAATTGTTCAAAAAAAGAGTGTTCTAATATCCAATCCCTTATCTTTGAACTATATATTCGAAGCAATCGCTCCTATAAAACGTAACAACGTTGTTCTTTCGGTTGGAAGATTAACCGAGCAAAAGAATTATAAATGTTTGTTGGATGCATTTAAGTTGTTTAACGACCAAAATCATAATGCGTTTATTTTAAAGATTGTTGGTGAAGGACCTCTTCGCGATAAGTTAATAGAATATTCAAAAGAAATAGGCGTCTATAATTATGTTAATTTCGTTGGAAACGATAAATCGTGGCACGAGAAAGAATATAATGACGCTATGTTTGTATTGTCTAGCAACTACGAAGGAATGCCAAACGCTTTATTAGAAGCGATGGCTTTAGGAATTCCGTGCATTTCAACAAATTGTCCAATTGGCGGACCTAGAGAATTAATCCAAGATGGGGTGAACGGATATCTTGTTCCGGTCAATGATCCGTTTTCATTGGCTAATAAAATGAACGAAGTGGTTAATCAGCCGTCTAATTTGTTTTACAATAGCACCAGATCAATGATAAAAGATTATTCCAGTGAAACGATAACAAATAATTGGATTAGTTTCATCCAAGGTTTAACAAGGGAAGTATATGAATAGAAAAATACTTTTAATCGGAAACAAAGGCCTAAAAGCAAACATCAATGATGGGCAAACCATCAAGGTTCGTCTTTATATGAAGAAAATTCAAGACGAAGGTTTTGATATTGATTTTATTGATTTAGAGAACTTTACAAAAAAACCCATTCGAGTCTTAAGAAAGATTAAAAAAGCTATACCTCTTTGCGATCGTATTGTTTTAATAACTGCCGAACGTGGTACAAAATTATTGGTTCCATTAATCAATAAATGGAATAAAAAATATAACAAACCATTTGTTTTGCCGCTTGTTGGTAGTGGAATCCTTCACTATGCAATCGATAACCTGGGTGATAAAGAAAAATACGATTTTTTAGTCAATGGGAAATATTCATTTACCAAACCAAGCAAAAAACTATCCAAACAATTTAAAAAGATTACTTATATTCTTGCAGAGACGGATTTATTAACTAAAGTATGTCGAGAGTTTTATGGCCTGAATAATGTTTATACCTTAAACAATTTTAGAGAACGCTCATTGGAAAGAATGCTAAGCAAAGATTATAGCAAGCCATTAAAATTATGTTTTTTATCAAGAGTTATGAAGATGAAAGGTATTTTAGATTTAATGAAAGTTGTTCATGAAATAAATAGTAATGGACAAGTCTTATCACTAGATATTTATGGAAAGAAGCTTTTATCGAACGACGAAGAGGCTGTTTTCAACAAATTTCTGGACAAGAAAATAATTAGATACAAAGGCCTTGTCGAATATTCACAGGTGATACCAACAATTTCTAAATACGATTTATTTGTGTTCCCAACACGATTCCTATACGAAGGTGTTCCTGGTGTAATTGTTGAGTCTTTGTTGGCAGGCACTCCAATCCTTACTTCTAATTTTCCTCAAGTCTACCAAATTTTGGTAGATGGGAAGGATTCAATGATGTTTTCTTTAGGAAGTGAGCATGATCTAAAGGACAAACTAGAATTTTTGGCTAAAAATACAAATGTTCTGGATTCCTTAAGAAAAGAAGCTATCAAGAGTAGCGGGAAATTTGTATACGACTTCGAAAGAAAAAAATTCCTTAATTTTGTGTGTGGATTAGATATTAACAACAAACATAAATAAGCTACAATTTAATAGGATTAGAACCAATATGAACAAATGGAAAGAATATTATTTAAAAGATTTAGCTAGATACAGCAATGTTAAGGTAGATAGACGAATTAAAGTCTTTTTGAAACGTTTTAGAAAATGTCAATTTTCAAGCAGCAACGTTTTTTCTGTCTTTAAAAAACTCTCGTTTAGAAGAATCAAACAAAAACTCAATATTGAATTATATGGAAAAACATCCATAGGATATGGACTATATATTGGACATCCATATGGAATTACGATTAATGATGGTGCCGTAATTGGCAACAATTGTAATATTCATCGTGGTGTCCTAATTGGGCAAGAAAATAGAGGAATGCGCAAAGGAACCCCGATAATAGGCAACTGTGTTTGGATTGGCATTAATTCTTCAATCGTCGGAAAAGTAACCATTGGCGATGATGTTCTTATTGCTCCAAACACGTTTGTTAATTGTGATATTCCGTCCCATAGTATAGTGTTTGGTAATCCGTGTATTATTAAACACAGAGATAATGCAACCGAGGGCTATATAAATAATAAGATATAGCATCATGCAGTTTGAAATGATATCTGGCTCGTGTTTGTCACTTTTTAGTCTTAACAATAGGGTAGGTATAGACAAACACTCGCCGAATAGAAAAGAAGTAGAGCGTACATGCACTGATTTCTATGTATCTGAAGAAACCGATTATAAAAAAGCATTAAGTGGTAATCCATTATCTTGTTTAACCACTATGTATGATAGAAGTGTTATAGGTGATTTATATTTTGATGAAACATATAATCGTCATGAAGACTATATCTTCTGGTTAACAATATTAAAAAGAGGAATAGTGGCTAAAGGCAATTATAATGTTTTAGCGACTTATGTTATTCACTCTAATAGTAAGAATTCTAATAAATCTAAATTAGTTAAATCTATGTATCATGTATATCATGAATCACAAGGATTTAATTGGTTAAAGAGTTGGATATATGTATTTAGATATGCTTTATATAGCAAAAAGAAATATAAAAACGTTAGATAAAATACAGTTATTAAGCAGCGCAAATAATGAAAATTAAAGTCATCACCACATATATAACTTTGCTAACAACCATTTTGGTGCTTGTTACGATTATTGTGTTATATTTCAATAATTTTGGCGTTAGAGATCTATTGTTAAATATCGCATACGGGGTGTTTGGAAGCGCGTTAGTTTCTTTTTTAATATGCTTATTTGAATATTTTTCAGCAAAGAGACAATATTTGGAAGATTTTTATTTAGCATCATTAAAGTATTTAAACGCTGTTAAGCAAATTGTGTTTTTTGATGTTGACGATGATGCATTATTTTTGACAAAGTACACCCTAAAAATTAAAAGGAATTTAACAAAAAAAGAAGTAATGGAATTTTATGATGAAGCAATTCAAAGTGGTATACACTTAAAAGATAATAATCCTGATAGTATTTTAACCAATCTAAACATTAAGCAAAAAGAATTCATTATTTCTTTAAAAACAACAATACAGTCTTATATAACTTATATCCAATTTGATATAAATGATTTGAGTCGTATTATTAGTCAAATTAAATTTTTGCTCCCTTTTAATAAATTTAATAAACATATGTACAATTCATTATATTCTCCAATGATTGATACTCTTAATGTAACAAACAAGAAAGCATTTTACTTTAAAGATTTTATGATTGGTCAGCCTGTTGATTTTATGGACATCATTAACGGTTTAATTGAAATTAATAATTTATTTTTTAAGAAAGAACAAAAAAACGAACTATTTTTAGTCTGGGCGTTTTTCGAAGACGCTCTTTATGATTCTATAGAAGAATATAGATGCAAAATATATAGAAAAAAATATATTAAGATAAAGCATAGTTGTAAATTTCATTCAATTCCTGACGAATAAACATGATTGTAATGCCGAAGCAGCAAATCTATACTGCACAACTCTTCAAAGATATAAAGGCAGATGTTATATTCGAATGGGATTTTCTTATCATAGATAACCTTATTTTTATTATGCATGGTGGTGCCTGTTCCTTATTTGTTTTTAAATTCATCAAAAACAGAGAGAAGCCCAAGTCAATTATGTATAATTAAACCAAGCAAAATTTTAACTAATGGAGGCATCTACATGTTGAGAAAACTATTTAACGAAATATTCACAAATATTAAGGTTTTAATAATTAGTAAAAAAGATATTCTTTTGGTCCCTTTACTTGGGGCTGTCGTTCATTTTCTTCAGTCAATAATGAATACTAATTTTAATATAACTTGGGTTGGCGATTTCAATGTATGGGGGACATCATTTTTAGTGTCGGCGTTCTTGTTTATGATTTTCGATTTAACTCTAAACAAAATTCCGTTCTTTAATAAGTACAATAAGCTTACATTAGCAATATCTTTCTTTGTATCTACGTTTGTTGGCGAAAGCATTTCTTATACGTTTAAAGATAATATTCAGTGGTGGCATTGGATTGTTTATGTTCTGATGTCAATCATTTTCTTTAGCGGTTTGTTGGTTTGCATGGGAATTGGAGCTTCGTTCGGGAAAGAAAAAGCAAATGAAAAAATGAAGAAAGCTGCAAGAGAATATGTTCAAAGCCTCAAAGAAATGCCTAAAGAAAATCGAGATTTGTTTATTCAAATGTCAAATAAAGCACTATCTCTCGATGATGCTTTGCTTTCTTTTATCACGATGTTTGATAGCAAGGAGCAGATTAAGGAAATGAGAGACGATTTAAAAACCATTAGCAAAAACGGTTAATCGCACATTCTAATGGTAGTGTTTTTGATATTTTTTGATCGTATTACATTATCGAAAAACGGGGATTGTCACAGTCGGAATAATTTGTACCATTGAAAAATAGGGATTACTATAATGCCTTAAAGACATTTTCACAAATCTTCTCTATTATGATATATTATTCATAATATGAAGATATCAGTCGCAGGAACAGGCTACGTTGGATTATCTAATGCTATAATCCTGGCCCAACATAATAAAGTATATGCCGTAGATGTAGTGTCATCTAAGGTTGATTTAATTAACTCTAAAAAGTCTCCTATTGTAGATAAAGAAATAGAAGACTATTTAGCGAATAAATCTTTAGATTTAGAAGCTACTCTTGATGGTGATAAAGCTTATAAAGATTCAGAACTAGTGATAATTGCAACTCCTACTAATTATGATTCTGTTACAAACAAATTTGATACCTCGTCAGTGGAATTTGTTATTGAACTAGTTAAAAGAGTTAATCCAAATGCTTGGATAATTGTTAAATCCACTGTTGGAGTGGGTTTCACTAAATATGTAAGAGAAAAATATCATTATGATAAGATTCTTTTTTCTCCAGAATTTTTAAGAGAAGGAAAAGCGTTATATGATAACCTTTATCCTTCAAGAATTGTCGTGGGGGTCCCTGAGAAAAAAGAACCTTATTTATCTAAAGCAAAACAATTTGCGGAACTCCTTAAAGAAGGCGCACTTAAAAAGGACATTGCTGTTCATATCTTAGGAAGTACTGAAGCGGAAGCTGTAAAACTATTCGCGAATACATATCTCGCATTAAGAGTAGCCTACTTTAATGAATTAGATTCTTTTGCACAAACCAAAGGTTTAGATACCTTAGATATCATCAAAGGTGTATGTGGTGATCCTCGTATAGGCGATTATTACAATAACCCATCTTTTGGTTATGGTGGGTATTGCCTACCAAAAGATACAAAAGAATTGAAAGCAAACTTTGAAGATGTTCCAGAGAATCTTATATCTGCAATCGTTGAATCCAATAGAACTAGAAAACAATTCATCTGTGATCAAGTTCTTAAGATGGCCGGATATAAGAATGATGGTAGAGATAATGTCACTGTTGGTATATATAGATTAACCATGAAATCTGGTTCTGATAACTTTAGACAATCATCAATTCAAGGCGTTATGAAAAGATTACACGCGAAGGGTGTAAAGATTGTTATATATGAACCCACACTTAAAGATGAAGAATTCTTTAACTGCAAAGTTATTAAAGACTTTGATGAATTTAAAAAGATATCCAAGGTCATCATCGCGAATAGATATGATTCATCTTTAGATGATGTTGAAAAGAAAGTATATACGAGAGATCTTTTGAGAAGAGATTGATATGCATATTAGTGATGTTTTAAACAATAGAGATATATCGTTTATTAAAGAATCAAAAAAAATTCAAAGAATTTTAAGCGAACGAGAACGATTTTATAAAACTTCCTATGGTGATTTTTCATTTTTTGAATTTGTTGAGCATTGTTTTAGATCTCTGCCATTATCCGGCAACTATATCGGCAGCATAGAATACATGAGCAACAACGATTTTGCTGATTGCTATTCAATTGAGGATTTTTGCTTATTGTGCGAAAAGGTCGTTAGTCTTCTTTATCAAACCCTAAGTCTTGCGCGTCGTAATGCGACAGTTAATTTTAATATTCTCGAGAACAAAACCGAGCAAGTGATGAAGGTTATTAAATTCGATTTACAGAGATCTGGATTTAAGATCGATTTCCAAAAAACAGATTCTTTTGGAGAGGTTGCGATTGTTTATCCTTCTGATTTTTTGGTAATGAAATCAACCGAAGCTGAACCAGAATTGGCGGAAAGCATCATTAATTATTCAAGGCCTTCTTTGCAAGGGAATTTAGTCGAAAAGGAAAAGCATCTACATTTCATTATCAAAGGGGTTGAACATATTGCACAAGATAAAACGTTCCGTTATCCAGAGATTGCCGAACAGGCTGAGACCATATTTAATATGTTTCATATTAGGCACGATAACATTAAAGGGAAAGTTAAAAATAATCTTTTAGAAAAAATGTCCAACAAAGAATTAGAAGAGATATTCGATATGGGTTATCAATTATCTCTCGAATTGCTTATTTTAGATAATTTCATGAATATCGATAAGAAAGTTACTGATTTGCGAAAAAGAATGAAACAAAAATGAAATATTTGATTACTGGCGCAGCAGGTTTTATTGGATCGTTTCTATGTAAACGCCTTTTAGAAACCACTAATGATGAAATAATTGGTTTAGACAATCTAAATGATTATTACGATGTTTCTTTGAAAGAGACTCGTCTAGATGTGCTTAAACCATATAAGAACTTTAAATTCATTAAAGGTGATATTTCAGACAAAGCATTTGTTGATAAGTTATTTGATGAATATAAGTTTGATGTGGTGGTGAATCTTGCCGCTCAAGCGGGTGTTAGATATTCAATCGATCACCCAGATGTATACATTCAATCAAATATCATTGGATTCTATAACATCTTAGAAGCATGTAGAAATCATCCTGTTAAGCATCTCGTGTATGCTTCATCTTCATCTGTATATGGAGGAAACACTAAGGTACCATTCTCAACAGATGATAAAGTAGATAATCCTGTGAGTTTATATGCTGCGACAAAGAAAAGCGATGAACTACTTGCTCATGCTTATAGCAAGCTATACAATATCCCGACTACAGGATTAAGATTCTTCACTGTCTATGGCCCTATGGGTAGACCAGATATGGCCTACTTTAGTTTTACTAACAAACTAATTAAAGGTGAAACAATTGAGATCTTTAATTATGGTAATTGTAAAAGAGACTTCACCTATATTGATGACATAGTCGAAGGCATCGTCAAAGTTATGAATAAACCACCTCTAAAGAAAGATGGAGAAGATGGTTTACCAATTCCTCCATACAAGATTTATAACATCGGTAATAATCATCCAGAAAATCTTTTAGATTTCGTTAATATATTATCTGAAGAGTTAATAAGAGCAAATGTCTTACCAAAAGACTTTGACATTAAGAAGCATATGAAGCTTGTAGCGATGCAAAAAGGCGATGTACCTGTGACATATGCTGACACAAGTGATTTGGAAAGAGATTTTGGATATAGGCCATCTACAAGTTTAAGAGACGGATTAAGACGATTTACTGAGTGGTATTCAACCTTCTATAAATAAAATGAGCAGCGACGATTGCTGTTCTTTTATTGTAAAGCAATAAATAACAATGTATGATACTACTTGCTGCTTTATGAATAAAAGACAAAAGTGTTATCTACCATTTAAAAGATTAATTGGAATTATTGGTTCAGTATTCGGAATCTTTTTTTGTATGACTTTCATCTGGTGGTGGATTACCATCATCAATCTTTTTGTCACCAAAGGTCATCCATTTTTTATAAGCAAAAGAGTTGGCAAAAACGGTAAAGAGTTCGGCCTTTTAAAATTTAGAAGCATGAAGGCGGGTGTTGATCCTAATTTGACATCTAAGCATAGCACCAAAGATAACTTAACAAAATTTGGAGCATTTTTAAGAAAATCATCTTTAGATGAAACTTTGCAACTTTTTAATATATTTATTGGTCAAATGGCATTTATTGGTCCAAGACCATTAATTGATATCGATGAGGATGCAATCACGGTTCAAAAGAGAAAAGAAAACGGTTCTATTGCACTAAGACCTGGTATCAGTGGATATGCGCAGCTTCATACTAGAGCAAACTTAGATTGCGTTCAAAAAGCAGATTACGATTTATATTATTTCGAGCATATTTCTCTTTGGTTTGATATTAAAGTGTTCACAAAAACACTTTTTACTTTTACTCGTTCAAATCAGGGAAAATAATTTTTTACTCTTAATAGTCTAAACATTTTTTGACTCCAAAAAATAAGTGTAATATTATTTATGCCTACATGAATATTTTTGGAATGGTATTAGATATTCTACTAATTGGATTTGCCAATTTTGTTTTAGCCAATAGTTTTTTTGAATTGAAAAAAAATAAAAATTGGATTCTCTATTACGTTTTTTACTTTTTATTTATCATTCCTGTCTTACTAGATCGTGTTTATAAATTTCCTGCTTATGATACTGGTTTTAGATATGGATATGTTTTAATGGGCACAGATCCTATTGTGACTGTTTTATACGACATTGTTATTGGTTTTATTATTTTTGGTTTTTATTATTTTCTTGCTATTAAGTTCAAAGAGCAAAAACCAAAATCGAATGAAAAGTTTATAAATAATCCAATTTTGAAAATGATTTTGTTTGCGGGTTCGGTATTGCCAATCGCGATGTTTATTGTTGCTTGTTTAGTTTCAAAAAGGTCGCCAACTCTAATTCTTGATCTCGGATGGAAATATAAATATGAGAGTGGACAACTAGGACCTGAAATTTTCTCTTATAGTGCAATCGAACGTTTAACATATATCGGAGTAACTTGTTCGCTTTTGTTAATAGCTAGTGTCGATTATAAAAAGACCTTCTTTAAACCAAATACCAGGGAAGACACAAAAAGATTGGTATTAACAATAGTTTTGCTGCTTGTTTTGGTAATTTCTCTAGGTGTTAATATTCTGTTAGAAGGAAAACGTTCAATTTATCTATTTGCCGGAATCGTTTTCTTTACTGTTATTTATTACAAGGTTTTCGGAAGAATCAAACCTTGGATCGCAATAGTTTCCTTTGCTGCTTTCGCAGTCATAGCCGTTTTTGCTGTGGTATTTCTTGGAGATGCGTTTAGATCTGCTTCTGCATATGGAAAAGGTTTTACAGATTATAAGTACACTTCGCTTAGAATCGACTTTTTCAGAGACCAGTCATTAAAGTTGGTTATTTATAGTTTGATTCATAGCCAAGAAATTAAAGTTTTATCGTTCCCAATGCAAAGTTATTTGACAGAAATTTTTTATTTGTTCCCTATTGTGTATCTTCCAATACCATTTAAGAGAGGTTATGAGACATACTTAACAGCAACCTATTCGTTTATTGATGCTACGTCACTTGACTCAATGAGAATAACAAATTCAGGACTAGATGAATTATGCGCTAACTTTTCATTTTTTGGCGTTCTAATTTATGTGCTCATTTTAATTTGGCTATTTAAGATAATGAACAAAGCTTCAGATGATTGGAATGTTTTGATATTTGTTGGCTTTGTTTTATTTATGATGTATACGACATCATATGTTTGTTGGTACTACGAATTCCTTATTGGATTAATCGTTGTTATCAAGTTAATGGATGTTCTAAAGAAAAAGAAGGAGGCAAATGTTTATGCAGAAACAGCAAAGTAGTCCTTCTTTGAAGAGGAACGCAATATTTAACATTATTTATCAATTGGTACAAATTGGCGTCCCAATTATTTTGATTCCAATTTTATCAGGTAGATTGAAAACCGATGGTAGTGGTAACTATGCCTTTATTCACTCCATAGTAATGTACTTTTCTTATTTTGCATTATTAGGCGTTAACTATTATGGCACTAGAACAATTGCAAGAGTCAAACATCTTGGCGAATCCACAACCATAAGACATTTCTGGATAATATTCTTCGCGAAATCACTTACATCTATTATTGCCATTGTTGGATATCTAACCTTTAGCTTTATTTATTGGCAGAACCAAGTAGTGCTATTTACGCAATTATTCTTCTTGGTCGCTAATTTGCTCGATGTTAGCTGGTTCTTTAGTGGCGACGAGAATTTCAAGAGTTTGTGTTTAAGAAATGTTTCGATAAAGACTTTGTCTTTGATTCTTATCATTCTTTTTGTTCACGATCAAAGCGATATAGGTATTTACTCTTTGATCCTTGGGCTTGCAGAAGTTGCTAACCAAATCTTTATGTGGGCGTTGCTCATAAAGAGAAAAGTGCTTTCTAGAGGTTGCTTCATTGGTATTTTCTGGCAAGATGTCTTCCTAGCCCTTAAGGGAATGTTTATTTTCTTCATTCCTCAATTATTGATTGAACTTTATACGATACTTAACACAACAATATTAGGGGTTGTTTGGGGTTCTAGTGGTTCTTATAGTGAAGTTGGTGTTTTCGACTATGCGAATAAGATTGTTTCTGTTTTAACAACAATAGCGGTTTCTTTAGGCATTGTCTTCTTAGCAAGATTATCTTCTCTCAGTAGTGAAAACAATGAAGAAGAAGTTAAACAAAAAATAAAACAGTCGATGTACTACGCTCTATTTATTTCGATACCTTTAGTGATTGGAATTATAGGAACTGGACACTCATTTATAAAATGGTTCTTAACTGGAGACGATTGGTCGAAAGTTGGCATCCTTTTATATTTCTTACCTTTAAAGGTAATTTTCGTCGCAATATCGAATACCTTGGGTGTTCAATACCTGATTTCAACTGGTAAGATGAAGAAATACATTATTTCTGTTGCTGGTGGAGCAGTGGTTTGTATTGCGTTGAACATTGCATTAGTTAAACCATTGGGCGCTATAGGTTCTGCGATAGCAGTTGTGGTTGCTGAAGCATGCGTAACATTGATTCAGTGCTTGCTTGTTAGAAAAGAAATCAACGTGCTCTCTATCTTGAAAGAACTTTGGAAACCCGCTGCTGCTGGTGTAATAATGGGTGGTTTCTTGGCGGTTTCTTATTTATTCTTCTATAACTCGGTTCAATGTATGTTGCTGCTCTTATTTCAAGTACAAAACTAATAATGATATTTGCAGATCTTATCATCATTGTTTGTGCTGCTTTAATATATTTTGCAGTTCTTCTCATTTTCAAAGAAAAAACAATCGTCAAGATCATGAGAAAAACACCTATTAAGGAAAAGCATGATAAGACTATTTGGAGCGTTACTTTGATGTTAGTAGCCGCTATCGTTTTAAGCGTCGGCTTCTATAGGTCATACAACATTAAATATGATAGTGATTTTGCTATCCAAAGAAGAGCGGCTTGTGCGTCTTTAGATTCTTCTAATAATAGGTTGATTTATCACAAGGAAAATACTAAAGAAGGAGATACCGCTCTTAGTACCATTGATAAAACAACATATCAAAGCATTCTTGATGAAGTTAATAAAGGCGAAAAGGTTGGATATCTTTATCATCGAAACGAAGCTCTTAGAAGTATTGATATGATTTCTTATAAATTCTATTTCTTTCAATGCCTTGATTATGGAACGACATTTAAGGTTAATTTGAGATATTGCATAGATGACAACGAATTTATTAGAAAGAACATTGATTCTTTAAACATCTGTGTTAGTGTTTATAGCCACGAACATGATGATGCTCCAGCAGTTTTGATAAATATTGATAATTCTAACAATGTTTTAAACGATTATTTTAATAATCCAAGAAGAGACTTTATCTCCTATGATGGATCAACCCAATTATGGAGAGATGATGATTTTAAATGCGAAAAGAAGGATAATATTGTCTATAAGGATAATTATTATTGCACAGTCAGTTTATTTTTCGTGAATGAAAAAGAAGAAGTCATTTCATCAACTCTTAGCGATGCAAATATTAAACAAGAGGTATGGATATTAAATGGTTAAGGATCAATACGATTGCATAGTGGTTGGTGCGGGTTTTGCAGGGATAAGCGCTGCAAGACTTTTAGCTGAGCACAATAAAAAGGTATTAATTATTGATGAAAGATACCATATTGGTGGCAATTCCTATGATGAAGTTAATAACAATGGCATTTTGATCCATCCATATGGTCCACACATTTTTCATACCAAAGAGAAAAGAGTCTTTGATTTTGTTACAAAATTTTCACCTTTCGTGAAGTACGAACATAGAGTTAAAGGGAATATTGATGGGAAAATAGTTCCGATTCCGTTTAACTTCGCATCAATAGAAAAATGTTTTGATAAAACTAAAGCAAACGAATTAAAAGAACTGCTTATAAAGCAGTTTGGTTCCAATAAATCTGTTAGTATCTATGATTTATTGAATGCTTCTGATAATAAACTTAAAGAGCTTGGTAGTTACGTCTATGAAAAAGTTTTTGCAAAATATACCGCTAAACAGTGGGGCATAGATATATCTCAAGTTGATAAGAGTGTAATTAATCGTGTTCCGGTGGTCATTGGATATAGTGATACGTATTTTAACGATGAATATCAATATATGCCTAAAAATGGATTTACCGCATTGTTTAACGAAATGCTCAAACATCCAAACATTACGCTTAAGTTAGAAACTCCAGCAGAATCAATACTATCGATCAAAGACAAACAACTTTATTTTAGAAATGAAAAATATCAGGGAATTGTCGTGTTTACAGGCCGTTTAGACAAACTATTCAACTATAAATATGGACCGCTTCCATATCGCTCAATTAAATTTAGATTTGAAGACAAAAAATGCGATTCTTACCAAGAAGCTGCAGTTATTAACTACAACACTTCCGAGGAATTCACACGCATTACTGAGTTTAAGAAGTTAACTGGGCAAATGTTAAAAGATAGAACAACAATTCTTAAGGAATTCCCAACAGACTTTATTAATGATGGCAATCTTGTTCCTTGTTATCCGATAAAGAACGATAGAAATGATGAAACATACAAAAAGTATTTGTTTGAAGCCACTTCAATTAAAGGATTTTATTGCTGTGGTCGATTAGCAGAATATAAGTATTACAACATGGATAAAACGATAAGCAGAGCAATGGATGTTGTTGATGAGATTTTGAAGTAAAATATGAAAGTTTTGATTTATAAATATAAAAGTGATTTAGCACCCGTCGGAGGATCGAACGGCTATTGTTTTAATATTTATCAAGAGTTAAACAAACGAAGCGAAACATCGATAGAGTTTTTAGAGAACAAGAAAGAGTCTAAATATCGATCAAATACTATCAAAAAGTATTTTCAAACATTTTTCTCATTCTTTAAAAAAGATAAACAAGCGGACTTATTTAACAAATACGATGTGGTTCATTTTCACTCAACTAAAGATTTTTATAAATGTAGAAAATCTCTAAAAAAGTTCAAAGGAAAATCGATTTTGACTATGCATTCACCAATCCCCTTTCATATGGAAATGGTTGAAAACATTAAAAAACATCACAAGATTTTAGGTCTACTATTAAGACGCCATTCCTTTTCTAAAATCGATCATTATAGTTTCAATCAGTGTGATTACATTTTACTTCCGTGCAAAGAAGCTGAAGGATCATATTATTCACATTGGAAAAAATATAGAAAAATTCACAACAAAAATGAGAAGAAATATCGATATATTCCAACTGGCATTGTTCAAGCTTTTCCAAAAATTGATGCTGAACAATATCGTAAAGAACACGGTTATACCAAAGATGACTTCATCGTTGCTTATGTCGGAAGACATAATGAAGTCAAAGGCTATGACCGAATAATCGAGGTGTGTGAACAACTAAATAATGAAAACATTAAATTCCTTATTGGTGGAAAGGAATTTCCTTTGGAAGGACCAAAGCTCAATAATTGGAAAGAAATTGGATGGACAAACGATCCGTATTCTCTAATTAATGCATCGAATGTTTTTATTCTTCCTAACAGAGAAACATATTTTGATATCGTTCTATTAGAAGTCTTAAGTTTGGGTAAGCCGTGTATCGTAAGTAATACTGGTGGAAATAAAGTGGTCTTGTCAAAAGGTTGTAAACATATTTTCAAATTCGATGATGAAAAAGAATGTGTCGATATTGTTAATAAATTGTTTAAAGAAGAACATTCCTATAAACCTGTTGAGGAAATAATAGATTTATTTAAAAACAACTATTCTATAGAATTGTTTGTTGATAAATATATCGAATTATTAGAAAGTATTTCTGAAGAGGTTCAAAAGTGAGCGAGAAAATCAAAGTGCTTCATGTTGTTGTCGATATGGGCCATGGTGGTTATGAAAATTACCTCATGAATGTTTTTCGTAAACTTGATCGCGATAAATTTGAGTTTAATTTTTTAGTTTTTAAAGGTCACGAATGCTATTTCGAAAAAGAGATTGAATCATTGGGCGGAAAAGTATTTCATTGCACTTTTAGCGACGATTTTCGATATTTTAAAGCTCGAAAACAACTGAAAAAGATTGTTAATGAAAATCATTTTGATATCTTGCATTGTCACACTCATTATTACAGTTTCTTGTTTTTGAAATATTACAGTAAAAGGATTACCAACGTTATCTTACATTCACATAATTCTAGGAGTGATAAAAGTCTTAAAGGTCGAATTGTTTCACTACTTTCTAAATATCCGTCTAGAAAAAAATATAACAACTTGGCGTGTTCTGATATTGCTGGCAAATATTTCTTTGGACGAAAAGGTCGATATGATATTTGTCCAAATTGCATTGATTCTGAAACATTTGCTTATAACGAAAAGCGTAGAGATTCATTGCATGAAAGATATGGTATTGATAAAAACACGCTTGTGCTAGGGCATATTGGGCGTTTTACCGCTATTAAGAATCACAAATTTATATTGGATATTGCTGAGCAATTATCTGATAAAGGAATTGAATATAAACTTTGTTTATGCGGAGTTGGTGCTTTAAAAGATAAGATTGCTAATCGAGTTGAAAATACGGTCGAGTTAAAAAAACATGTCATTTTTTTGGAACCCGGCGATGTCAAAGGATACTATTCCTTATTTGATATCTTATTGCTTCCTTCATTGGCCGAAGGCTTCCCGTTAACATTACTTGAATCTCAAGCTGCTGGTTGCTATTCGTTAGCATCCGACACCATAACAAAAGAAGTTGTTTTGACTGATAAGATTGAGTATTTACCGATTTCCAGCCCTCAATCATGGGCTGATAGGATAATTGAAATCTCGAATAATTCACTAAATTACAATCGATTGACTTGTAATAAAGCTGTAAAAGAATCTCAATACGATTCGATAAATGCCACAGAGTTCTTGGAGAATTATTATTTAAGAATATGCAAGAAATAGCATCTAATAAATATTCTGTTTTAATGGCTGTTTATAAAAGTGAGAACGCAGCCAATTTTGAGACTGCTATCAAAAGCATGCTAAACCAAACAATTGCTCCGTCTGATTTTGTTATAGTTTGTGATGGTTCATTAAATGATGAATTGGATGAAGTCATCAATCGTTACGAAAAAGCAGAACACTCTATTTTTAATATCGTTAGGCTTCCAAATAATGAAGGTTTAGGAAACGCCTTGAGTATCGGACTCAATCTTTGTAAATTTAACTATGTTTTAAGAATGGATAGCGATGATATCGCTATCCATAACCGAGCAGAAACCGAATTAAAAGCATTGGAAGAAGGCTACGATATCGTTGGTGGATACGTAGCAGAATTTGAAGATGGAAACGAAGATAAAATCATTGGCGTAAGAAAAGTTCCGTTGGAACAAAAAGAAATCTATGAATTTGTTAAAAAGAGAACGCCTTTTAATCATCCAAGCGTTGCATATAATAAAGAATTCGTTCTTTCGTCTGGCAATTATTCAAAACTGAGGAAATCTCAAGATTGGGAATTGTGGGTGAGATGCATTTGCAATAAGGCAAAAGTTAAAAATTTTGATCAAGTTTTTGTAAAAATGCGTTCTGGAAAGCAATTAAGAAGACGTAGGGGTGGCAAATTATATATGCAATGCCAAACCTACATCTTAAAAGAAATGAGAGATCTTAACATGATTAGTGGTTCTGCATATCGAAGATTAAAGTTTTCTTATAAGTGCTATTCGATTATGCCAATGTGGTTGAAAACCATTTTTACTAAATTATTTTTACGACATTAATATGAAAACACTCGATAAAAAAAGAAATATTTTTAAATGGATTAGCTTTTCGCTTTCAATTTTGTTGAATGCTTTCATCATTTTTTATTCTTGTATAGATGAAGAAACCACCAAAGTATTAAACAGACCATTTACAGAATTTTTCGTTAATTTAGTTAATGGTTTTAACAATAAAGAACTTAAAAAAACGCCTATAGAAAAAATAGAAATTGGTTTAGCTAGTGAAGAAAGTTATATTTATAACTATATTCCTGGATATTCGACCAATGAAATTCCACTAGGAAGTGCTAAGCAAATTGACTGCGTTTTTACTCCGACCGATGCTACTGATAAGTCTGTATCATATTCAGCAGAACCTTCTGATGCTGTTGTTTTGAATCAGAATGGCTCATCTGTTTCGGTAGTTGGGATGAAAACCGGAGATGTAAAAATATTTGCCAAAAGTAATGATGGCTCATTTGTTTCTGAAACAAATATAAAAGTAGTGGACATTGTTGCTCCGACGCAATATGAAATCTCATTAGACGATACAAATATTGAAATTGGTAAACCAGCCACGATTGCGTTTGATATTGATGGTGGTCCATTGACTCACGATGAACTTATTAATTTTAGATACTATGATGTAAGAAAGCTTTCATATTCATCTCTAGATGAAACAGTTGCAACTGTTGATCAAAACGGAGTAATTTATCCAATTGCAGTTGGTAGCACAACAATTACCGTTTCTAATGGTTCGTTATGTTCTAAAAATCTTGTGGTTTCAGTGACTTCAGGAACAATTCCTACTCCATATTCAAGTTTATCCATTTCTGGTAGTGACGTTTGTTATGCAAACGATATGATTTTGGATCAAAATTCTAACAAGAATCACTATCAATTAACTCCAAAAGACGGTGAAACGAATCTTAATCCAGAAGATTTTATTTGGTCTTCATCAAACGATTTGCTTGTTAGAGTTGATAAGCATGGTGTGGTTCGTGGTTTTAGAAAAGCGTCTAATGATGATGAAACAGCGGTGATTACCGCAAAATCAAAGATGACCGGGCAGACTGTATCATTTGAAGTAACCATAAAAAATCAATTACCAACCAGAATATCTATATCTTTAGATATAGGTGATCAAACTATTTGGAACCCAAAAGATTTTATGCTTTCCGTGGGGGATGATGTTGCTGTTTCAATTTCGTACCAACCGACAACTCAAAACAAAGCAGTGGTGGCGGAATCTTCTGATGAAAGCGTTCTTTCCATAACTAACCAAGGATCAAATCTTGTTATTCACGCTTTAAAAGAGGGTGGCTGCACTCTAACAATAACTTCAGTTATAAACCCAGATTTGACATTTTCAACAAAAGTCATTGTTTTAAAAGCCGGTGCAATTAAAACAGACGATTTTGAAAGTGTTAAAACAACCATTAGAAAATCATTAGGTCATGCTGCAGTTTTTATGGTTGCCCAAATATTCACATACTTAACCTTCTATTTCTTCTTCTATGACAAAAAATGGTGGTTTTATTCCTCAATCTCCTTGGGAGAAGGTCTTTTCCTTGCTGGTTTATCTGAATTCATCCAGTTCCTAGTTCCATCTAGGGCGGGCTCGTTTATTGATGTTTTAATCAATTTCGCCGGAGTTGTTGTAGGAGCGGCCCTAACCTTCCTTGGCATCTACATTGTTAAGAAAATAAAAGAGAAGAAATCTCAAAAAGAAACAGGCAAAAATAACTAGTTTCATTTATACATACGTGTTTTTAGGTTAATATGTTAGAATTAACTTGTTAACTTTTGATATGGAAGAAAAAAGTGTAGATTATAGCTTCGAAGATGAACGAGAAGAATTCGTTCCTTTAAAACAAGAAGATGAAAATCCTGAAGAATCGAAAAAGAAATCGGTTCTGAAATTTTTAATCTATTTCCTTATCATCATTGTTTTAACTGGTTTAGCACTCTTCCTATCTTTATATAAAGATTATGAATCAGTCTTAAATGCTTTGAAGCATTCTGACTGGAGATATCTTTTAATCATCTTTGGTATTGTCGCGTTGACCTATCTAATTGAAGCCTTCACTGTTTTTATATTCTCTAGACTATATACGAGAAAATATAAATATCATCAAGGTTTAGCAGCAGTCATGGTCAATGCCTTCTATAGTGATATCACTCCAGGAGCATCTGGAGGACAAATCATGGAAGCCTATACGATGAAGAAACAAGGTATGGAAGTTTCAACATCTGCCTCTATATTAATCATGTCTTTCATCGTCTATCAAATCTGTTTAATTGTGATAGGTGCGATCGGCATTGTCTTCTCTAACGGCTTACTATCTTCAATCGCAACCTTTGATTTAAATATCAATGGAGTGATAATCCCTGTTCCTACGATTCTTTTTACTATCCTAGGATTCCTTTTAAATGTCATTGTTATCATGATGCTATTTTTAATGTCATATTCACATAAGATTCATAACTTCATCCTTCATAGAGGAATTAACTTCTTTGCTAAACTAAAATTAGTGAAAAACCCTGATGAAAAAAGAGAATCACTTCGTATCCAAGTTGAAAACTTTAAAATTGAACTTAGACGTTTAATATCTAATATTCCAGTCTTTGCTTTAATGATTTTATGTTGGTCAACTGTTTTAATTTTAAGATTCTCCATTCCTTTCTGGGCGGGTCTTGCTCTTAATGGATATGGATATTGTTTAAATAATGATGGTTCACTTATCTTAAAGACTGTTTTAGATAATAGAAACCAAGTCATTGGAATCGCTCCAGTGATGTCCACTGGTGGACCAGATATTGGTTCCTTCTGGCAAGCGGTATTTCTATCGAGTTATCACCAAATGGCAACCGGACTTGTTCCTATTCCAGGTGCCGCTGGTATATCTGAATACTTCTTCTCAACAATATTTTCTAAATATTATATTTCTAGCTATGTTACTACAGCGGCTCAAATCATTTGGAGATTTTCAACCTTCCATATCGTCTTATTGGTCTCTGGTATTGTCGCTGCGACATATCGTAGCTCACCTAAGAATCAAGTTCATCACGCTAATCGAAGATCCTTTGTTACCTTGCAGTATCAAA
>Ga0247611_10001516_pt1 | contig 40935 bp, 40 predicted proteins | sample 177DNAGHGhighgp2_FD_192422 | JGI IMG/M metagenome (GOLD analysis project Ga0247611, IMG submission 192422) | Sheep rumen microbial communities from Palmerston North, Manawatu-Wanganui, New Zealand - 1770 DNA GHGhigh gp2 | ecosystem: Host-associated > Mammals > Digestive system > Stomach > Rumen... | reverse complement strand
ATTGCGGAAGTCCCTCATTTCCAATTAAAACCTCTAAAGACGTGTAGGTTTATTTGTAGTGTAATAGTATCAAAACTATTACATTTTTATTTTTCTAGATTAAAACGCACTTTCCTTATAAATAAAAAAGTTCCCATTTTGTTGAGAACTTTTATGTATTTTTTTTAGTAATTTTTCTAGGAATATTTTTTCTTTTTAATAAAAATCAACATTAATATTTTCTACTTGTTTATAAGGGGTTAACTTAGCATTTCTAGCATTACTAACTTTTAATTGCATACCCAACTTAATAAAACCACTTTCTTTAAATTGATAATACTTTTTTGAATCATATTTTAATTTATAAGAAATATCTTCATCAGTATCAGGTGGAGTATCAAACTCCAGACTTTTTATAATAAATCTTTCCACCTCATTCAATTTACTCCAAGATCTTTTAACCTTAATTAACAATTCACAACACAACTCATAATACATTTTATATAATGACTTATCCATCGTAAATATCTGATTATCTTCTTTTAGCAAAATTGGTACTTCTTTAACACGTGTTGCAGTTTTATAAGTCTCATCTGCTAATGTTATAAATTCTAAATCATCCGATATATGATAGTCTAATATTTCAGTATATAAACTATGATACAACTTATTTAAAGCAAGAAGTTCTACTATTTCATCAAAATCTTTCTTATATTGTTTATAATTTTCTTGCTTAATTGTTTCCTTAGAAATTACTCTACTATCATCTAATAAAGCAACAATAATATTTCCTTCACCGTCATACTTAACCATAAAAACCTCCCAACAAAAAAGAGATAAAAAGACATTAAAGTCAATTTCTCTCATTGAATAATTAATAAACTAAATTGTTTTCGTGTATAAATTAAAAGTGCTTTATTTCTCATTAAACATCAGCTCCAATTAATTAATTGTCTTTTATAATAGCACTTTTTCATAAAAATTCAAGTTTTTGTAATAAAAAAAGCAAGTCAGACGCATCCAACTTGCCTAGATGGAATCCGAAGATACACCATCGCAATTCACTAATATAGTATCATGCCTAGCCATTAAAAACAATATATAATATTTACTAGCAAGTACTGAATTTGTAATACAAATTCAAAATTGCACATATTAGCAAGCATCGTATTTGTATAGCACTTTTTAAAGTTAACCGCAAATACAATATGGGAGTATCCCAATCCCCATTAGAAAAGTATTAAAAATATGAAAGACATTTATTTTAAAATTAAAAACTTATAACAGTTCAACATCTTTTTCTTGATATTTTTTTAACAATTCATCTAATTTATTTCTATCCCACAAAAATATATTATTTTTCTCAGCTAGCTCTATTGCACTCTTTGTAAAATAATTATTAGTTAAAACTACCCCAACATGACATTTATGCATGCTCCTACTACCAATTACCTCTTGTACCGCTTTTATTCCAACTTTTGAGGAGTATTTCTTACATTGTATGGCATATTTTATATTATCTTTATATGCAATTACATCTACTCCATAATCATGGCTAGCAGTCGTTACTTCTGCATTTTCAAAATTACAATCTTTTTCTATTGAAATTGAATGATTATAATTATAATGTATTATATCAAAATTATTAATTACACTTTGTGTATCATTATACAATATATTGTATAAATTTATATCACTATCTTTATCCTTTTCTTTCATTTCAGTTATTCTTTTTAAATGCTGTTGAACACCATCTTTTGATTGTTCATAATCATACCCTAAAAGCTGGTTCATAGAGGCATTATGAAAAATTACAAACAAATTATTAACAATATTATGAAAGCCTCTTATCATTTTTTCTAATACTTCACTATATTCCTGATTATATACACTTTTTGATTTTATCGAAATATCTTCAGCTTTATCTTTATAGTTTTTAATAATATCAAATAGTTTCAAATAATTTATCTCATTTAATATACCATTTTCAAACATTCTCTCTATTTCAGAACTCATATTTATAATATCAGTAGAAAGGCTTTTATATAGTAGGTAATTTTTGTCTTCTTTTTCTTCCGAATTATTGCTTAAATTAGATTTATTATTTATAGATGATTCTCTTTTTAAATTATGCAATTCTACCCCAACTTTAATCGTATCAATAATCCAACAGATTCCAAACACACCCACAGTTATCCAATATATAAAGCCCAGTAAAATTTCATTTTTCATAAACCTGTGGACACCTAACCATCCAAATAAAAGTGTAATAATAAACTCTTCTCGCTTTTTCTTATATGTTTCCAAAAAAATCACTCCTAACACATTTCCATTATTATCCAATATTATACTTTTCCACTTAATTGCATTAAACAAATAATTTTAATCCAAATTGTTTCTTAATTTCTTCAGGTAATTTTTTTTCAAGATTCTATCAGTAAAGTTCTATTTTTATTATTTTTATGATTCCAAGTATATTTTAATACTCTATTTGTTCTTAAGTTGTTTTCTCACTAACTTTATGTACATTATAACATCATTCCATATAAAAACACCATATAACTCATTATAAAATTACATTGTTCGATTGATTTGTAATTAAATAAATGGTAGAGTAAATAAATGGTGATAAAAATGAAGAAACAATATTTAATTTATGCTGATGAATCACATAGAAAAGGAAAATATTTTAGTAATTTTTATGGTGGGGCTTTAGTTAATTACAGAGAAGTAGAAAAAATCAATAACAAACTTAATGCAAAGAAAGAAGAATTAAGTTTATTCCAAGAAGTTAAATGGACAAAAGTAACAGAACAATACTTAGATAAGTATATAGAATTAATTGACTACTTTTTTGAGTTTGTTAAAGCTAATAAAATTAAAATAAGAATAATGTTTAGACAAAATGCATTAGTTCCACAAAATTTAACTAGAGATCACGAAGAAAAAGAATATTTCCTTTTATATTATCAATTTATAAAACATGCATTTGGAATTGACTATTGTAATCCAAATGAAAAAGATCAAGTAATATTAAAACTATATTTTGATAAATTACCTGATACAAAAAAGAAGAATCAAGAATTCAAAGGTTTTATATATGCGCTAAATGATTTCTTTTGTATAAATAACGTTCATATATACAACGAAGATATTGCAGAAATTGATTCTAAAAATCATGTGATTCTACAATGTATGGATATAATATTAGGTGCAATGAATTTTAAATTAAATAATATGGATAAAGAAAAATTACCTAATAGTAATAGAAGAGGTAAAAGAACAATTGCAAAAGAAAAACTATATAAAAATATATTAAAAAATATTAAAGAAATATATCCTAATTTTAATATCGGAGTATCAACTAGCACTAGAGGAGAATATGAAAACAATTGGAAAGATCCATATAGACATTGGTGTTTTAAATCCAAAAATAGTGTATTTGATTCATCATTAACAAAAAAGACAAAATAAAAAACTCCATTCTTCCTACATAAACCTTTCACGTAAAACGTGAAGCTTCGGATCGAACAGAGTTCTTATAAACTAATATTATCATCACATTATCTAAATGTCAATACTAGTATATTCATTACTAGTATTTTTGTTTACAGTAAATTTATACTTATACTTCTCTATTTTTCTATCATAAAGAAGCAATCTTGTGGAACTTCATGAACAAAAGTCCTATTGATAACTCTTTCTTGTACTCCTTCATTCATTGGTTGCTGAAAAATAGCTTGATTCATCATACCATTATTATTTGGCATCATAGTAACATCAACATCCATATCATTTTGAATAGTATTATTATTTCCTGTAATAGTGGAATCAACATTAACATCTTGATAAAAACTATTATTATACATATCAATACCTCCTAAAGTATTGTATGTAATTAGTATATTTAATACACAAAATATGCCTAATTAAAATGGTAATTTAAAATTTCCATTGGATACTTGTTTCATCATTTTTTTCATTTGATCAAATTGTTGCAATAACTGATTAACTTCTTGAACAGAAGTACCACTTCCTTTAGCAATTCTAGTCTTTCTGCTAGCTTTAATAATAGAAGGATTCCTTCTTTCCTTAGGAGTCATAGATAAAACAATAGCTTCTATATGAGCCATTTGTTTAGGATCAACCTTAATATTAGTAAGACCCATTTTTTTAGCTCCAGGCAATAATTTTATTAAGTTTTCAATAGGACCTAACTTTTTCATTTGCTTCATTGTAGACAAAAAATCCTCTAAATCAAATTTTCCTTCCTGCATCCGTTTAGCTGTCTTTTCCGCCTCTTTCTCATCAATAGCTTCAGTTGCTTTTTCAACTAAAGAAATAACATCTCCCATTCCTAGTATTCTTCCAGCCATACGCTCTGGATCAAAAAAATCTAACCCATCGAGTTTTTCAGATATACCAATAAATTTAATTGGAACATGAGTTAAATGGCGAACAGATAGAGCAACTCCACCTCTAGTATCTCCATCTAACTTAGTTAAAACAACACCCGTTAAAGATAATTGATTATGAAATCCAGTAATAACATTAATAGCATCTTGGCCCATCATGGAATCAATAACTAATAATGTTTCCTGAGGATGTATCGTAGATTGAATATTATCAAGCTCTTCCATTAAATTTTCATCAATATGAAGTCTACCAGCAGTATCAATTAAAACATAGTCAAATTTGTTATCCTTTGCATAAGAAATCGCATTTTGAGCAATATCAACAGGATCTTTTTTACCTTCTTCATACACTTCTATATTTAACTGTTTTCCCAATTGAACCAACTGATCAATAGCGGCAGGTCTATAAACATCACAAGCAACTAATAAAGGCTTCTTATGATATTTTTTTCTTAAAAAGTTAGCAATTTTAGCAATAGTAGTAGTTTTTCCTGAACCCTGTAAACCTACTAACATCAAAGTTGATGGCTTACCATCCAAATTTAATGGACTACTTTCTCCACCTAATAATTCTGTTAACTCATCTTTTACAATTTTAACAAATAAATCACCTGGATTAATACTAGATGCAACTTCTTCACCTAAAGCCTTTTCTTTTACAAAATTAATAAATTCCTTAACAACTGTATAATTAACATCAGCTTCCAACAATGCTAATCTAATTTCCCGCATCATATCAGAAATATTATCTTCAGTAATTTTCCCATATCCTTTTATCTTATGAATAGCATTTTGTAAACGATCTCCTAAACTTTCAAACATAAAATCACCTAGTGATATTGTATCAAATACAAAACTTTAAGTCTATATATGGTACAATAAAAAAAGTAAAAAAAAAGTATCCATTAAGGAAACTTTTAATCACTAAAATCATTATCTACGTCATCATCATCAACTAATTCAATTAATGGGGAACCACCATCACCAACTAAAACAGGATCATTATAAGTTGCTGTCATTCCTTGACTATTAATATTAACATCGGAAATTTCAGCTAAACCGGTACTAGGACTACTACTTACTGGAACATCAGCAGTAGGTGAAACTGCCTGTACACTATCAACTGATGTAGTAGAAATCTTGTTTTCTGTAACAATAGAATCATCATTTTTATCTGATTCAACATTGTTTTTAGCAAAAGGAATTTTTGAAACCAACTCAGACACAAGAGATAAACTTGGATTTTCTAGTATCTTATTACTATTATTAGCATTTGATTGATTATTTGTTTCATTTGATGAACTTAATCCATTATTTTTTGAAACTAAAACAGGAGAAGCACTATAAGAAGATGAAACAACATTACTTTGAGAAGTATTTGCATTACTAGTGGAAACACCATTAGAAGACCCTTTCCAAATAGTAACTACATCACAGTTTCCAGAAAGTGGTGCAGGATTAGGCATTTCCATTTTTACTACTAATGGAATCTTAAACCCAAGACCAAACCCTAAACACGTTCCAGATTGTAAAGATTTTTGTTTTTCAATTATCTCATCTGTAATATGAGGAACCATCTTGCGGATATAATCTACATCCATAGGGTGATTAATTTTGAAAATCAAAAAGTTAGTACATTGGGAAATAACAGTATCACTAATTTCAACAGGTCTTTGAGTTATTAAACCAAGTATTACACCATATTTACGTCCTTCTTTAGCAATCCTTTCAAAAATATTATAACCAAATAAGAATCGATCATGATCGCTTTGAATATAACGGTGAGCCTCTTCCAAAACAATATGAAAAGGAATACTACCACGCATTTTTAATCCTTTACAAAAATCAAAAATTAATCTTGAATATATTTTAGTTAAAATTTTAGCAAAATCATCATCTATATCATTTAAATTAATATTAACAATTTGATACTTTTTTCCATTTGTAATTAATAAAGAAGATAAAAAAGTCTCTAACGAAACATATTCCTTAACATCAAAATATTTAGCATTATCCCCTACCAACAATGAGTGTAACCTAACTTTTAATGTAACAGAATCTCCATATGTTTGTTCATTTCTAAGCCAACCTTCACTTATCAATGTAAAGTTTAGAGCTTTCTCTAATGTATTTAAATCATAAAAAACACCAGTATGTGGTTCATAATCATCATACTCTTCCTTAATAAATGAATTAAGATATTCATTCATTAAAACACTTTCAGTAAAATTACCAGAATTATCAATTAAAAAACACTCTCTAAATTTTCTAACATAACCTATACCTTGAACAGGAGCTTCCATATTAAACTCATCAGTAGAACAACTAGCTAAAATAGAAAAAATTTCATTACGCTTATTAGGAGCAGTTTCATTAGTATATAAAATAGTCATTATAGCTTTTGCAATCAAATGATTCTTATAAGCATTAGAATCAATATCATTTTGACTAAAAACCAAAGCAAGTTTAAGCATTCTTTCTATAATAGGTAATTGAGAATGACTAGTACACTGCAACAAAAGAGCTAAATCATCTTTATTTAACAAGTAAATAGGTAATCTTAATTTTTCTCCCAAACCATCACTTTCATTTGTACTTAAATATCGATAATTATATTGACTATTAATCTGATTCAAATTAGAAAACGCATTATAATACTCACCAGATGAATCAAAAATAAATATATTAGCTTTATATGGATTTAATCTCTCATCATGAAACATATTTTGAAATAAACGAGTAGTACCACAAGATTTACCTGAACCAGTATTACCAAATATAGCAAAGTGATTACTAAAAAAGCTATTTACATCCAAAAAAACAGGAAAATCATTATAAAATGGACTAACTCCTAATTTCATATAACCATCTACATCTGACCCAGTTATTAAAGGTATCTCATTTTGTTCAATAACACGTATCTTTGCATCTAAAGATGGTTTACGAATAGTACCCCCAATTAATCTATCATTAACTATCTCTCCTAAAAAACGAGCTTTAACTAGATTATCATCCAGATCATCAACCTCACCTAAAATTTTCTTTGTATCATCTTCAAAAACTAAATGTAAATTCATTAAATTCATTGTAACTTCAACATTATCTAATAACTTAATAGTACATGAATCATCACTAATATACGTTATTCTATCAAACATATCAATCCCTCTTATTCTTTCACTACTATATAAAAATTATACAAGTAAAAGAAATCTTTTTCAAGAAAAAAATACTACAATTAAGTAGTAATATTATCAAAAATGCAAAAAAATACTAATTAGTCTTTATTTTAGAATACTCATCACCTTTTTTTGATTCTTCAATAGATTCAATTTTATGAAGAATATTTTGAACACCATCTGAATAAAAATCTTTTCTATGCCCTAATGCATATTCAAGAAAAAATCTTTCATCATTATTACAATTAGTATAGTAATGTAATATACATTTTTCAATATTATCATCAATTATAATATTATCCATACTAATTAATTGAAAAATTGGTGAATTATAATTATCTCCTAATTCCTCAGCTCTTTCAATTGCGTATAATGCAAGGGAAGAATTATTCTCAGGAACAATATTAGAAAAAAACATATTAATTACAATAGATAAATCTTTTAATTTAAACTTATCTTTCTTAGCAAATCTACTTATAATTGCATCTAATGCCTTAAATCTTAAACAAATTTTCTTAGCTCTAAATATATTATCAATAGACACTCCATATTTTACATAATCATCATCAGTTATTTCCCCAGCAATAGTTTCTAATATATCTTCAATAAAAAAACAATCATGGGAAAAATCCATTCTTTTTAATCTAGGAATAGTTTCTAATAATTGAATAGTAAATTCTGTTATAAACTTCTCATATTGTTCATTAGATAATTCACCTTGTCCTTTTTTCTCTTTTAAATAATCTATCAAACTATTATGATATTTATTACAATAACTTCTTATATTCCAATAAAAAACATCACTAAAATTACATTTATTAAATTCTTGAAATATCCTATCTTTAGATAAAGACAACAGCTCACTACTCCTTAATAAAGACTTATCAAAATTACGAAATTCATCTACTAATTCAATATCTTTTAACTCTTTTTCTATCTCAGAATAGATCTCCACTAATAAACAATTATTAATTATTCCAAAAGAAGAATAATCACGATAATTATTATCACACATACAAGTAGAAATAATCTTTTTTAAAATTATATTTAGTTCATCTTTATAAATATTTTCAGCATTTTTTTCGCTTGCTTCATTTAAAGTATAATTAGAGGATAATAAATTGAATACAGAAACAGAAATATCATTATCTATTAAATGATACTGTATATTCTTCATACTTTCATTTAAGCCATCATCTGAATCATAATACTTATTTTGAACTAAAAAATATGATAATAAACTATTATAATAATCTAATAAAACTCTATATTTTTTTATTTCTTCTATTAAATTATTTTTTTCTTCTAAACTTATTTCTTTTAATTCCATTCTATTCCTCCTAAATACTTTTTCTTTTTATTATAATTATTAAATAAAATTAGTCAATAAAAAAAAACACTATATTTAAATAGTATTTTATATAATCTCCTCTAATTCTTTCTTCAAAGAATCATCATCTATCTTAGATAAAACACTTAATATAATATTTTTTTTCTTTAAAAGCTCTAATTTCTTTTCATATTCCTCTAATTTTAAAATCACTGTATGGACTTGATTAAAAACAGCATTTCTACTAACACCATAATCCTCTGCCATTTCAGAAAAACTTAAATTATTACAATAATAATCCTCAAAATACTTTTTTTGTTTATCAGTTAGTAAAGACCCATAAATATCATACAAAGAATTATAATAAACAACTGAATCCATTTAAAACACTCCAATAATTCCAATAACTAAAACAATTATACCAAAAATTAAGTAATATAATGTAAGCTTTTCTTTTTGAAAAATTTTTTTATTATTATAAGACATAATCATCAAATCTATTCCCATAATAATCTCAAAATAAGGAAAGATATTATGATTCATAATACTAACTATTGCTAAAACAAGAATAATTATAGTACATAAAATCTGTAAAAAAGCTCCTAAAATATTAAACTCATGTATTTTATTATTTTTCTTCAAATTACATCATATCCTTAAATAAACCATATATATATTTTTCAATATCAAATGTTTGTAAATCATCTTTTGTTTCCCCTAGACCAATAAATTTAACAGGTAAATTAACTTCTTCTTTTATTGCTAAAACAATTCCACCCTTTGCTGTACCATCTAATTTTGTTAAAACAATCCCCGTAATATTTGTAATTTCCTTGAAAGATTTAGCTTGACTAATACCATTCTGACCAGTAGTAGCATCAATCACAAGTAAAGTCTCACATGCCCCACCATCTACTAAACTATCTATCACTCTATTTATTTTTTCTAATTCTTTCATTAAGTTAACTTTATTTTGAAGTCTTCCTGCAGTATCGACCAAAACAACATCATAGTTTTCATCTTTTGCTTTACAAATACCATCATAAACTACACTAGCAGGATCACTGTCTTCCTTACCAAAAAAACCAACCCCTACTTTTTCACTCCACTCCTTGAGTTGCATAACAGCACCTGCTCGAAAAGTATCAGCTCCAACTAACAAAACTTTTTTTCCCTCATCCTTTAATTTATTAGCAATCTTACCAATTGTAGTAGTTTTACCAACACCATTTACTCCAATAAACAATATAACTGATAAATCCGATTCATTAAATAAAATTTTACTACTTAAAACATCATCATTAACATAAATAATAAACAATTCATCAACAATTATTTCTTTCAAATCAGAAGGATCAGTAATTTTTTCTCTATTAACTCTATTTCTTAAACGATCAATAAAATCCATTACTGTTTTAACACCAATATCTGCCATAATTAATATTTCTTCCAACTCTTCGAAATATTCATCAGTAATTTTACTATATTTGTTAGTAAGATTAGCTAATTTAGAAACAAAACCCTGACGAGTCTTAGATAGTCCTTTTTCATATATCTTTACAGACTTTCTCTCATCATCTTTTTCCTTTCTACTAAAAAGAAAACCTTTTTTCTTTTTGTTTTCTTCTTTTTTATTATCTATTATTTCTTTTTCAATAAACTTTTCTTCAGGTTCTTCTTCCTCTGCCTCATCTTCAATAGACTCTTCTTCAATCTCTTCTTCCTCTGTCTCATCTTCAATAGACTCTTCCTCAAGTTCTTCTTCCTCTATCTCATCTTCAATAGTCTCATCTTCATCATAAGACTTAAACATATTTTTTATTTTACTAAATAATCCCATTAACTATCACCTAGAAATTATTATATCAAATTCTTTAACAAGAAATCAATTATATTCTTTCTACCATACTAAACACCATATTAAAAAAAATTGACAATTAAAAAGAAATAATATAAAGTAAAGAACAATTTCTATTAATGAATTCAACTAAAAAAGATTGTATTTTAGGGAGGCAAAATATGAATATTAATTATGTTGATAAAGAAGTACAATTAAAATTATGTAATTTATTCTTGATACCCAAAAAAAGGACATTTATAGATATCTTGTTAAAAAGAGAATCAATAAATGAAGAGCAAATTAATCAAATAGATAAATACTTAACATCTCTTTTTAAACAAATGGGATATGAAAAAGATATAGAAATAAGTAATTATGATGATAAAAATATATATGGAGAGTTAAAAGATACTAATATAACTTTTCAAATATCTATAAGTGAAAACACAATAGACACAATTGAAAAAGATGATACAAATTACTATTGTAATTATTATTATATTTATTTTGTTAATACAACATATGATGAAAAAGAATATAGAAATATAAAATTAAATAAATATAAAAGTATACATAAAAGCTTAATGAAAACAACTATAAAATTTGATTTAAACGAAGAAGATAACTATTTTATAATGATAAAAAGAAAAGAAAATGTATTAGATTGTAGTATGTATTATTCAAATAAAATAACTCTTAAGAAAGAATGTTTAGATGATTTTTTTAATAAATTAGAACCAGATAAAAGCATATTTCAAATATATAATGATATAATAAAACTAACAGAATTAACAATTGAGGAGCTAAACCACTTCCATATTTGCAAAAAGAAAAATATTAGAGAAAATGATAATCAAGAATACATATCATTTAATGATGGTAAATTAGCTTGCTTAGGAGCAGCAAAAGATGGTACAGGATATGATATAAGAGACGGAAAATATAAATTTATAACAAAAGATACAAATAGTCTAAATAAGTATAATATAGAATTTAAAGAAGATAATGCTATTTTAACAATAAACAATAATAAATTTTTAATACCACTAGATATACTTACATATTCGAATTCAGATTTTACAAACAGAATAGAGACATACAGAATAGGAAATGCTATTGAAAAGCAGTTAGCGATGAGAAAGAAAGATATTCCAAAGTAAATATCTTTTTTATATTATTACAATAAAAAAAGAAATGGTTAAAGGGAATAGACAAAATCTATTTTTTATTGTATAATTTCATAGTTAGTTATTAAAACTTAAAAAGAAAGGAGTAAATATGAATAACGAAAAAACCAATGAAACAAAAATAATTGTTTTAGGTGGTTTAGGAGAAGTCGGAAAAAATATGTATTGTGTAATGCACAATGATGCAATTGTGATTATTGATGCCGGTGTAAGCTTTCCAGAAAGTGAATTAATGGGAGTGGATTATGTTCTTCCTGATTTTACATTTTTAAAAGATAATGAAGAAAAAATCAAAGCATTATTGATAACACATGGTCATGAAGATCATATAGGAAGTATCCCTTTTCTTCTACAAGCAATCAATATTCCAGCAATATATGCACCAAATCACGCAAAAGAATTAATTGCTGTAAAATTACAAGATAGGAATATTCGTTACGATAATTTATTTGTATATACGGATAAAACAAAACTTAAATTTAAAGAAATCGAAGTAGAATTTTTTAGAATTACTCACTCCATTCCAGATTCACATGGAATCAGTTTAAAAACACCAGATGGAAGAATTGTTACAACAGGAGACTATAAATTTGATTTAACCCCTATTGGTCCAATGGCTGACTTATACAAAATGGCAAAATTAGGTGAAGAAGGAGTAGATTTATTAATTGGAGATTCTACAAACGCACTCAACGAAGGATTTTCAAATAGTGAATCAGTTGTAGATGAAACATTAAATGAAATGTTTACAAAATGTAAAACAAATCGAATTATCATCGCAACATTTGCTTCAAACATTTATCGAGTAAAACATATTTTTGAAACCTGTTTTAAAAATAATAGAAAAATATGTATATTTGGTAGAAGTATGGAAAACAACATTAATATTTCCCTTAATGGTGGATATATAGATCATAAAGAGTTATTAATTTCACCAGAAGAAGCAAATAATTTAAAACCAAATGAAGTTGCTATATTATGTACTGGAAGCCAAGGAGAACCTTTAGCAGCTCTATCAAGAATTGCAAACGGAACACATAAACAAATAAAATTAAGACCAGATGATGTAGTAATTTTCTCATCATCAGCTATTCCAGGAAATGCACTAAGTATTTCAAAAACAATTAATAAATTATATTTAAAAGGTGTAAAAGTTTATACAAACAATGTTCTTCAAGATTTACATACATCAGGTCATGCAAACGAAGAAGAAATAAAGTTAATGATAAGACTGATAAAACCAAAATATTTAATGCCATTCCATGGAGACTATAGAATGTTAAAAAAACAAGCAAATATTGGAATAAACTGTGGAATTCCTAAAGAAAACACCTTTATACTAAAAAACGGTGATACATTAATTCTAAAAAATCATGTAATAACCAAAGGTGATAGTAAACCTGGAGCAGACATTTATGTTGATGGAAACCGAATTGGAGAAATAGGAAGTGCAGTAATAAAAGATAGAAAGATAATGTCCAATGATGGTATATTAGTAGTAATAATTAATGTAGATATGAAAAAAAGGGAACTACTTATAAAACCAAATATAACAACAAGAGGATTTATTCTAGTAAATGAAAACGAAGAATTAATTCATAAAATAGAAAATAAAGCCGAACAAGTAATACAGACTGCATTAGCTAATCCTAAATCAACTTTTGCAACACTAAAATCAGATATTACAGATGCTTTATATCCTTTAATTAACAATTTAACCGGAAGAAAACCAATAATATTACCAGTTATAATTGATATTAAAAGAGAAAAAGGAACTATATCCGATAATAATAATGGTTAGAAATTAATTCTTTCGTATGATGTAAATCACTATGAAAAAATAAAGAAAGAGAAAAATAAAAAAGTCTTTCTTTTTTATTTGGAATTAATAATAATACTTGATATTGTTCCCAAGTAATAGAATTAAGATTAAAAGTAAAAATAGGAAAATTTAAATAAAATCTTTTCATTAAATGAATATTTTCCCTAGTATATAATTTACTATTACCATAATAATAAGAGTAATAATCTGAAAATTTTTGAAATACATTATCATACAATAATTCATTTTCATATACATTTTTACCAATCTTCCAAAATAAATAAAGTTTTGAATACCTCGTTAATATCACCTCCTAATATATTATTCTTACAAAATAAAGAAAAAAACAAAAAAAGAAGCTTATTTTGCTTCCTCAATAGCTCTTGTTTCACGAACAACAGTAATTTTAATTGTTCCAGGATATTTCATATTAGCTTCAATTTTCTCTTTAATCTCACGTGCAATACGATGAGCCTCTAAATCATCTACTGTATCAGGCTTAACTACAACTCTTAATTCTCGACCAGCTTGAACAGCGTAAGTTTTATCAACACCTTTTATCTCATTACCTATTTCCTCTAACTGAGACAAACGTTGAATATAATTTTCTAAAGAATCATTTCTAGCTCCAGGTCTAGATGCTGACAAAGCATCAGCTATTGCAACAATAACAGAAATAACTGAAGTAGCAGGAACATCTCCATGATGTGATGCAATAGCATTTATAACAACATCATTTTCTTTATATTTCTTTGCAATATCAACACCAATATCTACATGACTACCCTCAACCTCATGATCAATTGCTTTTCCAATATCATGTAACAATCCAGCTCTCTTTGCTAAAGCAACATTTTCTCCTAATTCTCCAGCAATTATACCAGATAATTCGGCAACTTCCTTTGAATGTTGCAAAGCATTTTGACCATAACTTGTACGAAAATGTAACTTACCAATTATTTCAATCAATTCTGGATCAAATTTTGTAAGTCCTAAATCAAAAGTTGTATTTTGACCAAATTCAATTATTTTTTGTTTAATTTCTTTACAAGTTTTATCATATAATTCTTCAATTCTAGTTGGATGAATTCTTCCATCTTTTATCAAATTTTCCAATGTAACTCGAGCAATTTCTCTTCTCAAAGGATCAAAACTGGACAATACTACAGCTTCAGGAGTATCATCAATTATCAAATCGACACCAGTAATAGCTTCAATAGTACGAATATTTCTACCCTCTCGACCAATAATTCTTCCTTTCATTTCATCATTTGGCAAGTCAACAACAGTCACAGTTTGGTCACTAGCAATATCTGCAGCATATCGTTGCATAGAAGAAATAATCATTTCTCTAGCCTTTTTATCAGCCTCTAATTTTGCTTCATTTTCTGCCTCTCTAATATACTCAGATATTTCTTTAGACATACTTTCCTTTACTTTACTCATTACAAGTTCACGAGCTTTTTCCTTACTAAACTTAGAAATTTTTTCCAACAAATCTAATTGTTCCTTTTTAATTTCCTCCACTTTACTTTTTTCTTCTTGAATTTCATCCTGTTTTAAAGAAAGCTTATTTTCACGTTCATCTAAAGCTGTTTCACGTTTTTGATACATTTCATCGCGCTTATCAATACTTGCTTCTCGTTGTAATAGTCTATTTTCACTTTCTTTAAGCTCTTCTTTTTTTTCACGAATTTCTTTATCTAAATCCATTTTCGCTTTATGAGCTTCCTCTTTTTGTTCTATTGCAGCATCCCTTTTAAGCTTCTCTATTTCTTTTTTAGCTTGAGCAATCATTATTTCAGCTTTTTTTGAAGCCAAATTGCTACGTAAAGAATTAACAATAAAAGAAACTACAATTCCTATAATTAAACCAATTATAACAAGTAAAATGGAGAATAATAAACTATTCATATATTCCTCCATTCTAGATTAATCGTTTACCGCTAATCTAGTTCTATTTTAGTTGGAATTTAAAACCTTGTCAAGTAAAACAAAAATTCGCTATAAATTAAAAAATATTATATGAAAAAATTTTTAATAACATCATAATCAGAATAAGGCACTTTTTTATTATCAATAGCCATATAATTATCTCTTCCTTTTCCAATAATTAAAACAGTACTATCATCAGAAGCAATAGAAAGTGCAAATTCAATAGCATTTTTTCTATTAACTATTCTAATATAATTTTTATTACTTCCAACCATCTGATCAATTATATCATTAACATTTTCATATCTAGGATCATCCATAGTAAATATAGCAACCTTACTATTATCAATAACCAATTGCCCAATTATAGGTCTTTTATCTTTATCTCTACCACCAGCAGCTCCAGTAACAACAATTAAATTATCATTTTTGTAAACATCTAAAATACTTTTTACCGCATAAATAGTATGAGCATAATCTAACACTATTTTAAATTTTTGTCCAAAATTTAATTCTTCACATCGCCCTTTAACTTTATTAAGCTTTTTTATTTTTTCAATAATAACATCTTCATTAATCCCAGCTTTTCTAGCAATCAAAAACGCAAGCACTATATTATAAATATTAAATTTTTCAAAAAAAGGTGATAATATCTTAATATTTCTATTATTAATTCTATCGACTAAAATTATTAATAATAAATCATCTTTCTTTATTAATTCTTTAATATAATAATCACATTCCTGTGAAAAACCATAAGTATAACATTTATTATTTTTTTGAATTTTTTTTAAGGTATTATCATCACCATTAAGAAAAACCACCCCATCATCATCAACTAAATCTATAATTTTTAACTTACAGTTTAAATAATTAGAAAAAGACTTATGAACAGTCAAATGATCTCCAGTAATATTAGTTATACCAACTACTTTAAACCGAAAATCTTTAACTCTATCATGTAGTAAGGCCTCACTAGATACTTCCATAGACACATTTTTTATTTTATTTTTATTTATTTTATTTAAACTATCATATAACTCAGATATACAAGGAGTAGTATTGGACAAAGGATACTCTTCACTACCTATAATTAGTCCATTTGTCCCCATGTATGCACAAGAATCAATAAGTTTACTAACAATAGTAGCAGTTGTAGTCTTACCATCTGTTCCCGTAATACCATAAAAATTATAGTTATCTAAATCTATTTCATAATACTTTTTACACAGAAAATAATAATAATCATTTATATTATCAACAATAATATGTGGGAAATCTATTTCTATTTCTCTATCAACTACTAAAAATACACATCCATTATCAATAGCTTTATTTATATATTTAAAATGATCAACATAATAACCCTTTGTAGCAACAAAAATATATCCATCTTTTATGTACTTATAATCATCTGTAATCCCACAAACATTAATATCTAACTCATAATCAATAATTGTATTTAATTTTTTCATAAAAACCTCCAATTAAATATATGATAATTTAACACAGTAATAATCACTAAAAAAAGAAGTTATTTAACTTCTTTTTCTTTTTTTGAATCTTTATCATTTGTTACTGCAATATCATAAAACTCACGTACCTTCTGCTCTATTTCTTGACATAAATCCGGATTATCTTTTAATAAAAGTTTAACGTTTTCTTTTCCCTGTCCAAGTTTCTCTCCTTGATAAGAATACCAAGCACCTGTCTTTTCAACAATTCCAGCTTCACTTGCTAAATCAATTACTTCTCCTTCTCTAGATACTCCTTCACCATACATAATATCAACAACACATGATTTAAATGGTGGAGCAACCTTATTTTTTACAACTTTGACATTTGTTTTATTACCAACTACTCCATCTCCCATTTTTAATTGTTCACTACGTCTAATTTCTAAACGTATACTAGAATAAAATTTTAAAGCTCTTCCTCCTGTAGTAGTTTCAGGATTTCCAAACATTACACCTACTTTTTCACGTAATTGATTAATAAAAATAACAGTTGTATTTGTTTTACTAATTGTCCCATTTAATTTTCTAAGAGCCTGAGACATCAATCTTGCTTGTAACCCAACATGAGAGTCTCCCATTTCACCATCTATTTCAGCCTGTGGAACAAGAGCAGCAACCGAATCTATAACAATAATACTTATAGCTTCACTTCGAACTAATGCATCACATATTTCCAATGCTTGTTCCCCAGTATCTGGTTGAGAAAGTAATAATTCATTAATATTAACACCCAATCTCTCAGCATAAACTGGATCTAACGCATGCTCAGCATCAATAAATGCAGCTCTCCCTCCTAATTTCTGATGTTCTGCAATAGCTTGAAGAGCAAATGTAGTCTTTCCGCTAGATTCAGGACCATAAATTTCTACTATTCTACCTTTAGGAAATCCTCCAACTCCTAATGCAATATCTAATGATAAAATTCCACTAGAAATAACATCAACTTTCATATGCTTATTATCTCCTAGTTTCATTATAGATCCTTTACCAAACTGCTTTTCAATATCATTCAAAACCTGCTCTAAAGCTTTATCTTTATCTTTAACAACTTCTTTACTTGCTGCCATATTAAATCCTCCCTCGTAAATAACTTACAAAATCATTGTATAATAGATTTTTTTATTTTGCAACATTTTTTCGAACAAACGTTTTTGAAAAACTAAGTTTATTTTAATATAAAAAATAAAAAACCCCTTATTAAAAAAGAGATTTTTAAAACACAAACAATATAAATTATACTTTTTCATTTTTTTCAAATAATAATCCTTTATTTAAATGAAAATATTCACATGCACTTATAATAGATAAAATACAAGCTAAATACAATAAAAACAAATCAACTCTTAAACCAATAAACTCAAATGGTATATTATAAAAAAATACTAATACTAATCCAACCATCATAGTAGCTGTCTTATATTTTCCAGATTTAATAGCAGCAACAACTACACCTTTACTTGCAGCTTGCATCTTAATAGCATCAACAACAATATCACGAGTAATATAGATAACAGGGATGATTGGATTAATAAAACCATTTGTTGCAAACAAAATTAAAATAGGATTTACTAGTACTTTATCTGCAATAGCATCTAGCATCTTTCCAGTATCTGTAACCATATTATTTTTTCTAGCAAGATAACCATCCAAAAAATCAGTTAAACTAGCTATAATAAAAATAACCCCGGCTATTATATATTTCAAATCAATTATAACACCAGAAACAGCATATGTAGGAAACTGCATCCCAAAACTAGAAAATGGTAACCATAACAATAAAACAATAAAAACAGTTAAAACAAGTCGTAAAACAGTTATTTTAGTAGGTAAATTCATAATTATAATTCCTTCCTTCAAAGCCCCTCAATTCATCAACTCTTCGAGGTACTCTATTAATATTACTAATAATTACATACAGCAAAACAACAAATATAAAAAAAGCAATACCTCCATAAATAAGAGGCCAATAATTAAATTTTTCTCTATAAGTTTTTGTATAAGGAGACTGTACTTTTTTTTCACTATCAGTTTTTTTCCTCTGAGCATCAAGAATATCAGATAAAGAAATTTTTGAAGTATGTTGAAATAAAAAACAATTAAACTCATCAACAATCTTATCAGAATCTAAACCTAAATATTTAGCATATACTTTAATAGAATTTTTTAACTCATAAACATCCTTAAAAGCTCGAACATTTCCACTTTCTATATTTTCTAATTGTGAAGTAGAAAACTCAAGATCTTCGCATGCTTCAGTAATACTAACACCATTCTTAATTCTAGACTGTCTTAAATATTCCCCAAGTTCTTTCATATCACACCTCATAAAACAATAACAATAAATATAAATAAGCCATGTTCTGTACCCTATTGGGTGACAAACATTTATCTACCAATTTCTTGGTTCCTAAATCCGTTCATTTCCTTCATTAGGACTCCCCTACCAAATTTGGGTTTCTCACTCGTGGGGTTTACCGCGTTTCAGTCTTCTTTTTCAAGAAGAATCGTTTCTGTGGCACTTTACAGACTTTTCCATATCAAAAGACACAGGAAAATAATCCGCCGTTAGCAAAAGCTACCCTAGGTTATTTTTTTCCTAGGCACGAACACTACAACCATCGCAGATTGTGTGAGCATGGACTTTCCTCAAGAACAATAATGTTCCAGCGTTTGTCTATATATTTAATTGTTATCACTTAAATCATCATTTCCTAAATTATCACTTTGTAAATCATAAACCATTTTTTCTAATTGAGATAGTCTTCTAATAATATCAACATTAGTAACATCACTATGTGATCTAGTATTAGAAACAACTTCCATATTCAATTTAGAATTTCTCAATTGTTGTTTTAAATTCATTACTTCAGAAATCAAATCAGCTTTTTCTTTTTCCAAATTATTGATAATATCAAGAAACTGCTCATAATCACTTATTATATCATCCAAGAATTGATCAACTTCTTTTAAACGATATCCTCTAGTATCAATCTTAAAATTTTTTTCAAGAATATCTTGAGGCGTAAGCTTAATTTTATTTTGATACATTTTATCACCAATCCCTTATAACAATATTATGTCATCACTTCATGTTTTTGTCAATTATAATACTATTTATTAATATCTCTCTCTCAATTAAGCTTGTCTTTAAAAGCATATTATTTATTATTTTATTTATTTCCCATGAACTCATTTAAATCACCAAATCTATAATAACTATTTTTTTATAAAAATAAATAAAAACGACAAAACTAGAAATAAAAATACAAGAAAATGAAAATATATGGAAAAAAATAAAAGAATATAGTATAATAAATGATAGGTGATGAGATGAACTACCCGAACGGAATAAAAAAAAATTCTTCTACAAACAATTCTATACATACAAATATTGACTATGGAAACAGAGGAATGACATTAGAAGGAGAATTAAATCTAACAAATGAATACTACCGAGAAATAGATAAAGCATATATATATAAAAAGCCCACACCTATTAAAATAACTAAAGTAGATTATCCATCAAGAGATAAAGCTGTCATAAAAGAAGCTTTTTTTACAATTCCATCTACAACAGACTATAATGGAATATATAAAGGTAAATACATAGACTTTGAAGCAAAAGAAACAAGAAGCAAAACAGCCTTTACTTTACAAAATATTCATCCACATCAAATTAAACATATAGAAAATGTTTATAAACAAAAAGGAATAGTATTTCTAATAATACGTTTCACAGCATTAAATGAAACATATCTATTATGGGCTAAAGAGTTTTTAGATTTTATAAGTAAAGAAAGTCGAAAATCAATACCAATACACTTTTTTAGAAACAATGCATACATAATAAAAGATGGATACAAACCAAGAATAGACTATTTAAGTATAGTTGATACTGTTTATGGAGGTATATAATGCAAAAAAAAGAATTAAAAAGAAGGACAAAAGTTAAATCAAAAAAGAGAAAAGAAAATAACATATTCAATAAAAATTTTAAAATATCACTACTAGTAATTTCAATTATAACACTAATAATTTGTTTTTTATATTTAGGAAAAACAATGACTTTATTACTAGCAATTATGATTGGAATAATTTCCGGTATTTGGTATATATTGTCAAAAAAAGGTAAAAAAAGAAAAAAAATACTTAGTATATTATTAATGATTTTTCTACTCCTTGGAATAATAGGATTAATAACATTTAGTGGATTTGTAATTTACATAAAAAAACAAGCTGATCCTAAATATGACAAAAAGAAACTTAATACCTTAGAAATATCTAGAATATATGATATGAATGGTAAAGAAATTGCAAAATTAGGTTCAGAAAAAAGAGAAAAAGTAAGTTACAACGAATTACCAGAAGTTTTAGTTGATGCAATAATAGCAACAGAAGATTCAAGATTTTTTCAACATAACGGGCTTGATGCTCCAAGATTTTTAAAAGCAACAATTGGTCAATTAACAAGAGGCGCTGGAGCTGGTGGAGCCTCAACACTATCTATGCAAGTTGTAAAAAATAGTTTTACAGATAAATATGGTCAAAAAACATCTGGAGCAGCTGGTATCATTCGTAAATTTGAAGATATTTACTTAGCCGTTTTCAGATTAGAAAAAGACTATTCCAAAGAACAAATAATTGAGTATTACGTTAATAATCACTTTTTAGGTGGAAATATTTATGGTGTAGAAGAAGCAAGTAATACCTACTTTGGTAAAAGCGTTTCAGATCTAAATTTAAGTGAAGCAGCCATCTTAGCAGGAATGTTTAAATCACCAAACTTCTACAGACCAACAGTTAATCCAATAAATGCAACAAATAGAAGAAAAACAGTCCTATATCTAATGCGAAGAGCAGGATATATAACAAAAGAAGAAGAAAAAGCAGCAAATCAAATACCAGTTGAATCTTTAACACACGAAACAGCTGCCATAACAGAAAATCCATATCAAGGATTTATTGATACAGTAGCAGAAGAATTAGAAGATAAGTATGGCATTGATCCTTATACAACCCCACTTTTAGTATATACAACCCTAGATCCAGATAGACAATCCGCAGTAAATTCCGTATTAGATGGCGGAAGATATGACTGGATAGATGATAAAGTTCAAAGTGGTGTTGCAGTAATAGAAAGTGATACAGGAAAAATTTTAGCAATTGGAAATGGAAGAAATATTGGATCAAGAAGTAATAGTAACGCAAGACTACTTAATTATGCAACACAAATAAGACGACAACCAGGAAGTACAGCAAAACCATTATTTGATTATGGTCCAGGTATGGAATACAATAATTGGTCAACATATGAACAATTTAACGATTCACCTTACTCATACTCAAATGGACGTTCCATTAAAAACTGGGATGGTGGATACTACGGACAGATAACTTTAAGAAGAGCACTTTCTTCATCTCGTAATATCCCAGCTTTAAAAGCTTTCCAATCCGTAAAAAATGAAAATATTAAAGAATTTGTTACAAATCTAGGTATTACACCAGAAATATGTAATGTAGGATATAGATATAATAAAGAAACAAATAATTGTATTAATAAAGAAGATGAAACAGATGTAAAAGAAACAATTCCATTACATGAAGCTCACTCAATTGGCGCATTTACTGGAGTTTCTCCGTTAATCATGGCAGGTGCATATGCAGCATTTTCAAATGGAGGATACTACAATGAACCATATTCAGTAGCAAAATTCGTGTATCGTCAAACAGGAGAAACAGTAGAACACAAAGATGATAAAAAACAAGTTATGTCCGATTCAACTGCTTTTATGATTTCAAGTGTCTTACAAGACGTATCACTAACAGGAGGCACTCCAACAAATGTTGCATGTAAAACAGGTACAACAAACTTTGACGAAAATATAATGAATGAATATAATATGCCTGGAGATGCAATTAGAGATTCTTGGGTAATTGGATATTCAACAAAAACAACGATTGGTATGTGGTATGGATATGATAGTTTCACAAAAGAATCAATTAGAGAAGGCTATGTTCTACACAATGTCCCAGCAACAATACAAAAAGACAGATTATTTAATGCATTAGTATCAGCCGGGGCAATGGAATCAAATCGTGAAGCATTTGTAGAACCAGAAAGTGTTATAAAGGTTGGAATATCTCCAGGATCTAATCCTCCAAAATTAGCATATCCAGGTGGATCAGCTGTTTATGAATACTTTAAAAAAGGTACAGAACCAACAGAATATGATATATCAAAATATAAAATCAGTGCTCCAGAAAACTTACGGGCAACTGAATCAAACGGAAAAGTAACTCTTTCATGGTCAAGTGTATCTCCAGGTCCTATAGGAGATTCATCACATGGAAAATTTGGATATAATATTTACAAAGATGACGTTTTAATTACTTGGACAGATAGAACATCTTATAGTTTCACTCCTAGTGGAAGCCCATATGGAACATATAAAATAATTGCAACATATAAATCATATAGTGATATCCAAAGTGATCCTGCAACTATAACTCTTGAAGAAAAGAAAAAAGAACCTGAAAAAGATAACAAAGATAATAACAAAGAAGAACCTAAAGAAGAACCTAAAGAAGAACCTAAATCAGAAGAGACAACAACCCCAAATACTCCAAATACACCATAAAAAAAGAAGACTAAAAGTTCTTCTTTTTTTCATGACAAATATCTACTAATTTACAATCTTTGCAACAAGGTTTAATAGCCTTACAATAATATCTTCCAAATAGAACAATTTGAAGATGTCTTCTTCCCCACTCTTCCTTTAAAAATTTTTTCATAGCTTTACGTTCAATTATATAAACATTATCACTCTTTTTAGCTATTCCTAACCTCTTTAAAACTCGTGAAACATGTGTATCAACAGCAAAACAAGATTCATGATAATATTCACTTAAAAAAACATTTATAGTTTTTCTTCCTACACCAGGAAAATTTAACAATATTTCCCTATCTCTTGGAACAATACCATTAAACTCATTCAATAACTTATATGATATTTCCTTTACATAAGAAGCTTTCTTATGATAAGAACCAACAGGCCGAAGTATTTTTTCTAACTCGAAAATATCTGCATCACTTAGATCAGTCAACAAGGGAAACTTTCGAAATAAAGTATCAGTCACCTTATTAACTTGTCTATCAGTAGACTGAGCACTTAAAACAATAGCAATTAATAATTCATAATCTTTTGAATAATTCAACTCACATCTAGGATTCGGAAACAATTCATCCAAATAATCTTCAAATTTACTCATCATCAAACCAGTTCCAATCTACAATTTCCATATCAATATCATCATCTTGTTCATTTTTGCTATTTCTCTTCTTCCTCATTTCTTCAACATCATTAACATTTTTTATTCCAGCCTTTCCCCATTCATATAATATTTTATCTATATAACGTAAATTAGATACCCCATTAAAAACAGCTTCTTTTACCGCCTCTTTAATTAACTCTTCACTCATATTATTAGATAACCATGCTTTAATAATTTCAATCTCAATAGGTCCTAAAGTTCTACCAAACTCACTTTCAATCATTTCAAACACACTAGAATTAATTTCACTATTATTTGAAGCATCATTCATCATAAGAAGAGATAGCTTTTGATAAAAGCCATCAAGAAGAACAACCTCCTCAGTATATCCTTTTTCATTTTTTAAAACATCTAAAGATAAGAAACCTTTATTTGTTAAACAATCAACATATTCCATAACTTTAGATAAATCCATATTTAAATCATCTGAAAACTTAGATGGATTAAACAAAAAATTATTTCCTAATCCTTTTAAATACATTAAAAATATAAATTCATCAGTAGATATCTTTAAATCTTTAAAATACTTAAATAAACTGATTGGTATAACTATATAACCATCCTTAAAAAAGGAAAGAAGATTAGAATTATTCATACATTCATCACCTCATTTCAAAATACACTAGCTTTATCCATTTGTCAAACTATAAATTTAATAATAGAAGAAAAAATCCATAAATAAATTATAGATTTTCTTATAGTTAATGAAAAAATTTAGACAAATCAGAATCACTATCATTATTATTACTTGAATTATCTAAAGATGAAATACTATTAATATCTGAAATTTCACCAGCAGAAACATTAAACATATCATTGCTATTTTCAGTATCTTGTAAAGAAGAATCAACAGTTTTATCATCATAACTTAAATCTAAAATAGTATTTTGACCATCTAAAGAAGAACTATCATTATTTATATAATGATTTGATAATAAATCATCATTATTTTTCTTTTTTTTCTTAAAGAAAGACTTTTTCTCTTTCTTATCAGAATTATTATTATAAAAAGCAGTATTAGATTCTAAACCAACTGTCTTAATGGATGGTTCAATAATAAATAAATCATATTTTTTACTATAAAACTTAAATAAATTAACAATAGCAGAAATAATAAATAATATAATAACAGTATAAAGTAAAAATGTAAATTTAAAATAAAATAAAATACACGCTAAAATACATAAAATAAAATATATAGTTGAAACAATCTTACCAAATGCCATTTTCATAGAAATAAATAAATTAATAATTGGCACAAAAGATAAAATAGTCTTTTTTACATACATTCTTTCATGTAACTTATTAAGTAAATTACCAAGTATATAAAGAAAAAATACCACAGCAATTATTTTTATAATCAATGAAAATAAAGCAAAATTCTTGAAACTAGAAAATAATTCAAATAAAGAAAAATTTATTTTATTTTTCTTAGAAACCGTACCATTTATGATCTGATCAATCGTAAGACCTTTATAATTATCATATCCACCAATATGACAATATTTATTTTCATCATAAACAGATATATATCTAACATCACTTGCTTGAAATCCATCAACAAAATATTTGTTAACAACATTAATTGAAAAAGGTTCAGATTGCTTACCATATAGTTTAAAGCCAGAATTATTACTAGAATAGTCTTTATCGGAACAATATGTAACAAATCCAATATTCTTTTGTTCTTCATTGAATAATAAAATATTAATACTAACAGCAGTTTTAGAAACAGTATTATTAGTAATAGAAGAAAAACTAATCACCCCATCTTGTCCGTCAGCAAAGTAAGTATAATAAAAATCATTATATATAAATTTATCAGTTCTTACAGTAGCATGAGTATTAATAGGAATAAGAGTTTGAACTTCATAATCATCAGCAGAAACAAACAAAGGAAAAATAAGTATAATAAAAATTCCGATAAACAATAATTTATTCTTCATTGAAAATTATTCTCCTTCCACTTTAAAATTACGCAAAATATAGTTCTTAATAACTTCCTCACTATTATCTAATCTTTTATATAAAATCTCTTTTTCCAAAGAATCATAAATATTCTTTAAATATTTTCCAGGCTCTTTATGTAATAAATTCATGATAGTTAATGAATCAATAGAAATATCATCTCTAGTTTTTATAACTAAAGAATTATAAGACTCAGTAATACTTTTAAGATCTATTCCTTTTATCTCTCCAGCAACACTATTTACATATAAACCATATTCATAAAGAACATATGGATCAAGATTATTAAACTTAAGTGCATTTTTAATATTATCTATTAATTCTAATTCATTTTTATTAAATGGATACTTTTCAGAAACCTCTAGAATAGCCCAAATTCCCATCAAACTGATTGAAGAAGATGAATCCAACACTTTATTTAAATTTGATATTTCAAGACAAGAATCCAATCCTAAATCAAGCAACATTTTAATACCTTTTCTATAATTAGGACTAGTAAATATTTTCTCTAATTCTTCTTTTTTTCTTTGAAAAGATAATTTATATAATGAATCTTTATTTTCCTTGATAGCAATAACAAGATCATCATCTAATGAAAAATCTAACATAGTAGCAAAACGTATAGCTCTTAAAATACGAAGACTATCCTGAGAAAGTTTTTCTTGGGCATTTCCAACTGTACGAACAATTTTTCTTTCTAAATCAGATTGACCACCTAAATAATCAATTATATCTTTATTTTCATTCATACACAAAGTGTTAATGACAAAATCTCTGCGAAGTAAGTCTTGATATAAATCATCAATATATTGTACTTTAATAGGATGCCTATTATCATAATAATCAATCTCAAGACGAAAAGTAGTTAATTCAAATTGAAACCCTTTTTTTACAACTACAACAGAACCATAATCTTCATTAGGTAAACAATCCTCAGAAAATATTTCCTTTATTTCTTTTGGAGTAGCATTTGTTGTTATATCAATATCATTTGACTCTATACCTAATAAATAGTCACGGACAAAACCTCCAACAATATATGCCTGAAACCCATTATCATGCAATTCTTTAATCAAAGAAAATGCTATTTCTAACATTTCACCACAACCTTATACATAATACACAAACATTATAACATAAAAAAAAGAATCTATATAGACCCTTTTCAAACATATGTAAATTAGTTTACAGTTTCTTTTAATGCAGAACCTGCTTTAAATCCAACAGTGTTTCTTGCTGGTATTTTAACAGTCTCACCAGTTCTAGGATTACGTCCTTCACGTGCTGCTCTTTTAGAAACATTAAAAGTTCCAAATCCAGCGATAGCAGCTTTTCCTTCTTTTTTTAAAGCTTCTTTGATAAGTTCAAATACTGCATCAAAAGCCTTAGCAGAATCAGCTTTAGTTAATCCGGTTTTTTCAGCTACACCTTCAATAAAATCAACTTTTTTCATTAAAAATTACCTCCCTATATTTAAGCATACTTGATGCTTACAAATTTAAATTATCATGTTTTTATAGAAAAAGCAACAATTATACACGAAATTTACTAAGTTTTTTCGAAATGTCTGTTAACAACGCAATAATATGTCCAATTGCAAAAATAAAAACTGTCACAAGTAACCCAATTGCCCATACAGCAATCATTAAAGAAAAATTAAATTCAGTAACCGAGCACGCCTCATAGTAATAAAACGAAGACGGCTGGCAAGTAGCGAATAAATTACCTAAAATAATTCCTAAAAAAAAGCAAACAATAAAGACTAAAATAGAAAAAATTTGATAAAAATTTAATTTATATCTAGATATTCTTTTAGGAAAAGAATGTAACTTAGGAAACTCTTCTTTTTCTTTTGAAATTTCTTCAAATAAATCCATTATTTCTCCTCCTTTTTCTTTTTATGTGTCTTTTCATCTTTATTCCCACTAACAATATCAACAACTTTATCAGATATATTTGATGATACATCTAAAACCTTATCCTTAACATTATCAATTTTTTTATCAATATCATTAGCAGATATAAAATCATCAATTTTTCCATGAATATCTTTTACTCCACTAACAATTTTATCATCAATATCTGTTTTATCCAAAACTTCTTGAACCTTCTCCCGAACTTCATCAAAATTACCATCATTATTACTATCTAATTTTTTGTTATCAAGAAATTCTCTATACAAATACAAAAATCTTCCTAATAATACATAATAAATAGAATCTAAAATAGAAACAACTACCCCACTAAAAACAACTGTACTAATTAAATTAGCTGATAATAAAAAAATAGTTAATATAACAACAACTGTAAAATACCAATCATTAGTCAATTCATTAAATGGAGATTTAGAAAAAGAAAACTCTTTCCAAATTATACTATCCCTAAACAAAGTATGACTCATATAAACTAGAAAAACAAAATTTAAAATAAAAGTTAATACAGTATGTAATGAAAAAGACTGTACAATTGTAAATAATGATGTCGCTGTTGTAATAAGATAAATAAATACCAAAATAACATTCATGTAATTAAAATATTTTTTTCCAATTGAAAACTTTAACAATATAAAATACAGCAAAACAAGAATATAAATACTATTATGATTAATTACACTACTAAAAAAAGCAAAAGATAATTCACCATTAGCTAAAGATTGACTAGAAATAATAAAAATAGATATTATAATAATGATCAAATTAGTAACAACATGAGCATTATCATACCACTTAATTACATTTTGTTTACCACTTTTCTTCAAAATAATCACCCTCTCTGAATATTATAACACTATTCAATAATCTAAAACATCAAGAAAATAAAATTTCTTTTAAAACTTTACAACTATATGATATAATAAAGCTGAATTGACGAAAAGTTAAATAAAACGGAGGTGAGACTATGAAATTACCAACAGTAGCACTAGTAGGAAGACCAAATGTAGGAAAAAGTACTTTATTTAATAAAATAGTAGGAAAACAAGTATCAATTATAGAAGATTATCCTGGAATAACTAGAGATAGAATATATCAAGAAGCAAACTACAATAATAAAAGATTTTATTTAATTGATACAGGTGGAATAGACATCTCCAAAGACAATTTTAATAATGAAATTAAATATCAAGCAGAATTAGCAATACAAGAAGCTGATATAATAGTCTTTATAGTAGATGGAAAAGAAGGTTTAACTCAAAATGATTATATAGCTAGAGATATTATTAGAAAATCTAATAAAGATGTAATAGTAGCAATTAATAAAATGGATATAAAAGATGCAAAAGATAATATATACGATTTCTATGAATTAGGATTTGAAAAATATATACCTATTAGTAGTATCCATAATATAGGATATGTAGAATTAATGGACACAATTACAATGAACTTTAAAGAAATAGAAGAACAATTAGATAATAGAATAAAGTTTTCAATTATTGGAAGACCAAATGTAGGAAAAAGTTCCTTAATGAATGCCTTATTAAATGAAGAAAGAGTTGTCGTTTCAGATATCGCAGGTACAACTAGAGACTCAATAGACTCTATAATAAAATATCATAATGAAGAATACGTCATAATTGATACAGCCGGAATGAGAAAAAAAGGAAAAATATGGGAATCTGTTGAAAAATATAGTTTACTAAGATCATTAAAATCAATTGATAGAAGTGACATTTGCTTAGTAGTAATAAATGCTGAAGAAGGAATAAAAGAGCATGATAAACATATTGCTGGATACGCAATAGAAAAAGGAAAAGGACTAATATTTGTTGTTAACAAATGGGATACAGTAAAAGAAACAACAATTCAAGAATTTGAAAAATTAATGCGAAGTGAATTTCAATTTGCAACTTACGCTCCAATTGTATTCTTATCAGCCCTAACAAAAAAAAGAATTCATACACTAATGCCAGAAATAATTAAAGTAAAAGATAATATAAAAAAAGAAATAAAAACAAGTATAATAAATGACATAATACAAGATGCCTATCAATTAAATTTACCACCAACATATAAGGGAAAAAGATTAAAAATATATTTTGTATCACAAACCGGAATAACTCCTCCTAAATTTACCTTCAGAGTAAATAATAAAGGGTTAGTTCATTTTTCATACGAAAGATATTTAGAAAACAAAATAAGAGAAAATTTTGATTTTACAGGTACACCAATAGAACTTCAATTTAAAAATAGAAATGAGGAAGAATTATGATAATAGGAAATAATTCAAATAGTAGCTTTAATCATAATACGATACCAAAATATAATAACAAAAAAAATGATAATAGTAGTACAAAACTAATGAACTCAAAACCAATACAAAACCATTATAGTAATCCACTAAATAAAAATGAAATGGCAGATAAAACTTATCATATGCTTGAAGAAAGATATAAAAATGGACTTATTTCATTAGAAGAATTCCATAAACAATGCAATAAACTATCTAAATTTAGAAATAAATGAAAAAATCCTCTTAATATACATATATTATATTAGGAGGATTTATGTTTAAAGAATCATTATTTAATAAAATTGAAAAAAAAACAAATATAAAAAAAGAAACAATTCTATCTTTAGCAGATAAATTAAATCAAAACAACTTAAAAGATGAACAATCAATAAGAGAAGTAATACAAGAAATAAGTCAATTAACAGGAAAAGAAGTAACAAAAGAAAAAGAAAATAAAATAATTGAAGCAATACAAAATAATGAAGTACCTAACAATATAGAAAAAATGTTTTAAAAAAAAAAGAACAAAGTTCTTTTTTTTTATATATTATCATAAAAATATAATAAATAAGGAGAGATTTATGGAAAAATATGAAATTATCAAAAACATTGCTAAAAGAAGCGGAGGCGATATTTATTTAGGAATAGTTGGTGCCGTCCGTACTGGAAAATCAACTTTTATTAAGAAAATGGTAGAAACATTAATAATACCAAACATAGAAGATGAATATGAAAAAAAAAGAGCATTAGATGAAATACCTCAAAGTGCTGCTGGTAAAACCATTATGACAACAGAACCAAAATTTGTTCCAAATAATACAGCAAAAATAAAAATAGATGATGTAAATTGCAATATTAAACTAATAGACTGCGTAGGATATATGATAAATAATGCTATTGGAGCAACAGATGAAAATGGACCAAGAATGGTCAAAACACCATGGTATACTGAAGAAATACCATTTACAGAAGCTGCCGAAATTGGAACTGAAAAAGTAATAAAAGAACATTCAACAATTGGTATTGTAGTTACAACAGATGGATCAATTGGAGAATTTCAAAGAGAAGACTACGTCGATGCAGAAAAAAGAGTAATAGATGAATTACAATCTATAGGAAAACCATTTATTGTAATACTTAATACAACTCATCCAAATCTTCCAGAAACACAAAAATTAAAAGAAAATATGGAAAAAGACTATAATGTTCCAGTATTATCAATAAGTATAGAATCTATGAATGAAAAAGATATGCTAAACATTTTAAAAGAAGCATTATATGAATTTCCAGTAATGGAAGTAAGAATTAATATGCCAAAGTGGATAACAATTTTAAATCCAGATAACAAAATAAAAAAATCATATATAAAAACAATAAAAGAAAGTATAACAGAAATAGATAAAATAAAAGATATTGAAACAATTACAAATAGTTTTTTAAAGAATGACTACATTGAAAAAAGTTATTTATCAGAAATAGATACCTCAACAGGTATAATTACAGTTAACTTAACATCTCCTGTAGAGTTATATAATGAAGCTCTAAAAGAATTAATTGATGTAGATATTAATAATAAAACAGACCTACTATCATTATTTCAAGAACTAAATACTGCAAAGAAAGAATATGATGGAATAAAATATGCTTTAAAAATGGTAAAACAAACTGGATATGGGATTGCAATACCATCAATTGAAGACATGAGACTAGATAATCCAGAAATAATAAAACAAGGCTCTAGATATGGCGTAAAACTAAAAGCCGTAGCACCATCTATACACATGATAAGAGTAGATGTAGAATCCACATTTGAACCAATAATTGGAAGCGAAATACAAAGCAAAGAATTAATTGACTATTTAACCAAAGATAGAGAAACAAATCCAAAAGAAATATGGAAAAGTGAAATATTTGGAAGAAGTATAGATTCTATTGTCCAAGAAGGAATACAATCAAAAATTAATCTTATGCCAGATAACATAAGATTTAAACTACAAAACACACTAACAAAAGTAGTAAACAAAGGATCCAACAATATAATAACTATTGTCATCTAAAACACTACAAAAAAATCTTATGTTAAAAAACATAAGATTAAAATAACTAATTATTTAAGAAGAGTTTTCTTCTTTTTTTATTCTTTTAAACTACTAATTAAAGAATTATATTCGTTCATTAATTCATCAGTTTTAAATTGAATTTCATTATTTTCTAGCTGCCATTCATCCTTATGACTGACTAAAAAAGTTAAAGTACGATAACTAGTCTCAAAAATATGATTAATATTTGACTTACTATCTTTCAAAAGTAAGGATGTTTTCTGATACTTATCTTTCATATCATCTCTTAACATAAAACGATTAAAAAGATTTTGATAATAACCATCTTTTATTTTTTCTTTTCCATAACTTCTGATAGACTCTTCATCCAAACTGTTAAGAAGAATATCAAAATTAGTATTAAAATCATTGCTAGACTTTTCTAAAAAAGATAGTGATTGAGTAAAGTCAGGTCCATCTTTTTCATAATTCTCATATGATAAGATTTTAGTAAGTTCAGGATTCTTAACTATTAATAAAGAATCTTGTAATGTCAAAGCAATATTATCCAAATAGCTTTTCATACAATCCTCTACATTTTTATATTTTCCAACAGTTCTAATTTTTAAATTAAAACGATCAGTCGCCAAATCTAAAGTAGCTAGCTTATTAGTTTCTTTATCAATAATACTTACCATGACAGAATTACGTAAAACAAAAAAGCCAGTTATTAAAAACACATCTATAATTAAAAATAAAACTACAAAAAAGATTTTTTTACGAGTACTCATTTCTTAATCACCTCTTAAATGACATCTTCCGAAATAATACTTTCTATTTTATCAAGAACATCTTTTACCCCTAACTTTGTAACACTAGAAAATACTATTAAATCATCACCAACTACTAAATCTAAAGTCTCTAATATAAGTTTTAAATTTTTCTGCTTTTTCCCACCACTTATTTTATCAGATTTAGTAGCAATAACAGTAACAGGCAAATTATAATATTTTAAAAAATTATACATCAATAAATCATCTTCCATAGGCTTATGTCTAAAATCTATTAGTAAAAACACTCTTTTTAATTGATGTCTTTTTTCCAAATATTCTTCTATCATCATACCAAACTTTGCTTGGGTTTTCTTATCAACAGCTGCATAACCATATCCTGGTACATCAATCAAATAAAATCCATCATTAACATTATAAAAATTTAAAGTCTGAGTCTTACCTGGAGTTGAAGAAGTATAAGCAATATTTTTTCTACCTAAAATAGTATTAATAAAGCTACTTTTTCCAACATTACTCCTTCCAACAAGTAAAAATTCTGGCTTAAAACCATCAGGATATTGACTTCTTCTAGTAGCCATAACCTCCAAATTAACATCATTTATTAGCATATATTTGTCTCCTCATATTCTTTTTTTAAATAATCATAAAGTAATAAATCTAAATCATTTATAACACGCATAGCATCTTCTAAACTAGAAACTTTCACTCCAGATGCATACTTATGTCCCCCTCCATGATGCCTTTCAGCAACTTCATTAACAACAGGTCCTCTTGAACGAATAGATAATCTATATTGCCTATTTTTCTTATCTTCTGTTATAGTAACCCACACAAGAACTTCTTTAATATAATTGAAATTATTAATCATATTACCAGGAGAAGCAGTATCAACACCTAACTCTAATAATTTTTCATTTGAAATAACAATATAACCTAAATTATTTTCAGTTACAATCATATTAAGAGAAATATATCCCTCTAATCTCACCTCAGATAAAGGACGAAGATACAACATATCATACGATTTAGCTAAATCAAAAGGATAACAATCCAAATAATAAGATACTAATGAAAATGTTTCACTAGAACAACTATTAAATAAAAAACGATTAGAATCAGAAACCAATCCTAAAAAAAGTAATTGTGAAATGTTAGAATTACACAATAAATCTGTATCTTTAAGAATTTTCATTATAATTTCACAAGTAGAAGATAAATAATCTTCAATTAACTCTAAATCACAGAATCTTTCAATAAAAGGATGATGATCTATTTTTATAGAAAAGGAAAAATCATCCACATTAACAAGATCAACTCTTTTTCTATCTGGAGTATCACATACAATCAACAAAGAATTATTCATCTTAACATATTTATCTAATTTCCCAAAAGAAGAAAATCTAGTACTACCCATACCAATAGCAAAAACTTTTTTTTCTGGAAAAGTTAACTGTATAGAATCACGTAAAGCCAGCTGACTACATAAGGCATCTGGATCAACACCAACATGTCTAGCAATAAAAATATTATCAAATTGTTTTATTTTATCATAAATATCATTATACATACATTTTTCCTATCTATTAATCATCTCATAAGTATCTTTAGCAATCATTAATGAATCATTAGAAGGAATAACATAAACCAATATTTTAGAATCATCAGAACTAATTTTTTGTATCTCTCCACAAACATTATTAGCATCCAAATCAATTTTTACTCCAAAACATGTTAACTTTTCACATATTTTTCTTCTAATACTAACAGAATTTACAGCAACATCAGAAGTAAATACTAAAATATCAATTCCTTCAAGTGAAATAAATGCCTTTGCAATTTCAAAAACAATATCCATAATATACTTTTCTAAAGCTAAATTAGCCTTTTCATCATTCTCAGTAGAATCTAATATACTATTAATATCATCAGTAACTTCACTAATTCCTAAAACCCCACTTAAGTTATTCAAATCATCTAATATTTCTCCGGCATTTTTTCCCTCACATTTCATAGCAAACGGAACAATAGCAGGATCAACATATCCAGCTCCAGTACTTGAAAGAATTCCACTAGTATTTAAAAATCCAGAAGAAATATCAACAGCTAAACCATCACGAATGCTACAAATACTATTATGACTACCTAATGAACAACTAACTAATTTAAAAGAATCAGAATGTAATAATTCTTGAACTTCACTACAAACAAATTTATGAGTAATTCCATCAATTCCATACTTACGTATTTTATATTTTTCATACCATTGATAAGGAATTGAAAATAAAAACTTACTCTTATCAACAGTTTCAAAAAATCCATAATCAAAAAAACCTACATTTAACGTTTCAGGAAATAGTTTAAAAAACGATTGAATTCCTAAAATTTCACAATTTGAAGCAGAATCATCTAACAATTGTATTTTTGATAAAGTATCTTGAGAAATAATTATATTTTTCAAGAAAGGAGAATATATCTGTGATAATTTATGACCAATACCTTTTATATCGCTGATAGAATAAATAAAATCTAATTGAATTAATAAATCAATTAATTCTGAAACTGCAGCATCATAATCATTTAATACAATAGTTTCAGATATTTTCTCATTTTTAAAAATAATAGTATAATTACCTTTTTCAGCTCCAATTCCATCAAAAGTACCAAAAGCAAGCGCATTATTATTCCCTATTTCCCACAAAGAAAATTTCATATTACAATTAAAATATTCAACAGAAATAATTTTCATAATCTTCCCTCTCTTGAAATAAATATCATTAACATTATACTATATAATCAAAAGAAAAAAAAGCTTAAAAAAGCTTTTAATCAATATGAAATCCACAATGTGGACAAAAATGATATCCACGAACAGGTTTTCCACAAATAGGGCAATAATTTATATTAGATGAAACAGGATGAAACTTTATTTGTCCACTTGAATCAGTTGTTAAGACTCCAGTAGCAAAATTATTATTTACGTTTTGTTGTAAATTAGATATTTTATTAATAATACCAAAACATACTCCAACAAGAAACCCATAAAATATTAAAAATAAAATAATATTATACCAACCTGCCCCACTGGAAACATATAAAAGAATAGCATCATAAATAGTATGAGCAATACTTGGCACAAAAAGACTTAAAAACAAATTTTTCTTTTCTAAATCTTTACTACCATTAATATTATTAATTTTTGCTCTAGCCAAAAAATATCCCATTATAATAGCATCACAAGCATGTCCAGGAACAGAGAAAATAGCTCTAATAACAGCAGTTCCAAATCCAGTTGAAATTACATATAAAATATTTTCAATACAAGCAAAACCTAATGAAGCAAAAACAGCATATACAATAACATCATATATTTCATCAAATTCCTTATTATTATAACCAAATTTCTTAGTTATTAACCATTTAAAACCCTCTTCAATTAAAGCTACAGATATAAAAGTATTAATAAAAAGAAGATGAAAACTTGTCACATCATTAGTAGAAAAAAAATTATCTAGAATCAATTCAATAATAATTACTGGTATTGCACTAAAAAAACCTAAAATAAAAATTTTTGCTAACAAAGAACTTGGTTCTTTATTAACGTCCTTAGTATAAATAAAAAAACCTAATCCAATAATAGGTAATATTGCAGCAATTAATAAAAAATCAATATACATATACAACACCTCACTATATAAAATGTAAATTAAAATGATTTTTTTGTCAACAAAACAAAAAATAATAAAATTAAAAAAATTGATTTACTGTAAAGAAAAAAGAGAAAAGCATATAGCAATCCTCTTATATCGATTAATTCCTATAAATTTTCACAAATAGCATAAGTATCTTTAATAATCATTAACTCTTCATTAGTCGGTAAAACCCAAACAGGTATCTTAGAATCTTTAGAACTAATAATTCCCTCGGATTGATCCTTGTAACTAGCAATTTTTGAATTAGCATCTTTATCCAAAGAAATTCCAAGAGGAGCTAGTTTTTTAATAACATCTTCTCTAAATTCTATACCATTTTCACCAACACCAGCAGTAAATACAATAGCATCAACATTTCCTTCTAATTCAAGATAAAATTCAGCTATATATTTAGCAACACGATTATTATACATAGTTAAAGCAAGTTGAGCCCTTTCATCTCCACGACCAGCTGCATCTTCTACATCTCTACTATCACTAAATCCTGAAACGCCTAATAAACCACTCTTTTTATTTAAATCATTGGTAACATCAGTAATAGACTCTCCAGACTCTTTACAAATATAATTTAAAATAGAAGGATCAATAGAACCACTACGAGTACCCATCATTAAACCATCAAGTGGAGTAAGACCCATAGTTGTATCAAAACATTTCCCGTCTTTTATAGCACTAATACTTCCACCACTACCAACATGACATATAATTAAATTTACATTTTCTTTCTTTAATTTTTTCTTCATTTCAAGAGTTATATATTTATGACTAGTTCCATGAAAACCATATTTACGTACTCCATGCTTCAAATACCACTCATAAGGAACAGGATAAATATAATTTTCTTTTGGCATAGTTTGATGAAAAGCAGTATCATATACAGCAACCATAGGAACATTTGGTAATACTTTTTGTAAAGCTTCAATTCCTGCTAAATTACCTGGATGGTGAAGTTCAGCAAGTTTAGTCAACTCTTTGATACTTTCAATTACCTCATCAGTAATTAAAACAGAATCACTGTATTTTTCACCACCATGAACTACTCTATGTCCAACTCCTTTAATTTCATCTAAACTAGAAACAACTTTATGATCAATTAATTCATCTAATAAAACTTGAACAGCTTCTTCATGATTTTTTAAATAACGTGAACTTTTAATTTTTTCTCCATTCACTTTAACAGTCCAAAAACAATCCTCTAATCCAATTTTTTCAATATAGCCACTAATTAATACTTTTTCTTCTGGCATATCAAATAATTGAAATTTTAAAGAACTACTTCCAGCATTTACACATAAATACTTCATATTAATCTCCCTTCAAATCAAACTTATATTACCAAAAAATAAAAAAATATTCAACAAAATCTAATACTTTATTTCATTTTAGAACAAAAATTCAACATCTAATATATTTCTTTATAATAGCAATAATCTCCTACTCTAGTATTTAAATAATTATCTCATATTCATTTTATAATTATTTAAATTGATTATAATCAACCTTTCCTTATAAATAAAAACAGTCTATTAAAAATAGACCATTTTATGTTAATATTAACTTTTCTTTTTACTTCTACTTTTACGAGAATTACTAGTTCGTGAAGATGAAGACCTAGAATTATTTGAATTATTCATACTTTTTTCCACAAGTCTTTTAGTTATTTCACCACCTACAAGCCCATTATCTCGACTAGTAGCATTAGCTCCTAAATTTACTCCAAATTCATTAGCAATTTCATATTTCATTTTTTCAATATTATTTTTCGAACCAGGAACCTTAACTTTCATAGCTGAATTTTGACTTTTCTTAGTTCTTGCCATTTTATCACCTCCTATACATTTATAGGATGTTACATTTTCAATATTTCATACATAGAACTATAATAAATCACTAAATTCAGATTCTGAAGAAGAATTAATTGTAATAATTTGTATAGAAGAAACGGCTTCATCAATTAATAGTTGATAATCAAACTTTTTTTCTTCTTCTAAACAAATATCAAGTCTTGGATTAATTACAGGATGTCGTGGAACAAAAACTGTACAACAATCCTCATATGGAATAATACTAATATCATAAGTTTGAATCTTTCTTGCTATATCCATAATTTCCAATTTATCAAAACAAGCAAGAGGCCGAATTACAGGAATATTTGTAACTTCATTTATGACCTTCATACTAGTCAATGTTTGAGAAGCAACCTGCCCAATACTTTCACCATTAACTATAGCAAAACAATTAAATCTCATGCATAACTTATCCATAATTCTATACATCATTCTTCTCATAATAGTAATTAAATAATCATGTCTACAATATTTATAAATACTCTCCTGAATAGGAGTAAAATTAACAATATAAAGATGAATAGAATCAGTATAATTAACCAACTTTTTAGAAAGTTCAATAACTTTATTACGAGCCTCAATACTCGTATGTGGCATTGCCTCAAAATAAACACAATCTAATTTAATACCACGCTTCATTGCTAAATAACCGCTAACAGGAGAATCAATTCCTCCAGAAAGCATCAATAAAGAACCGGGTTGAGTACCAACAGGATACCCACCTAAACCATCATACTTATTGAAATAAATAAAAGTCTCATAATCACGTATTTCAACTTTAACCAACAAATCAGGATGATGAACATCTACAGAGATTCCAGAAATATTTTTTAAAAGTAATCCTCCCAAAACTCGATTATAATCTTGACTATGAATAGGAAAATTTTTATTACTTCTTTTAGTTTCAATTTTAAAAGTTTTAAATTCCAAACTAGATACAATTTCTAATAATTTATTTTGAATAAGATTATCTTGAGAATCAACTATTGTTGCTATATGATAAGAATGAATTCCAAAAATTTTATCTATTATATCTTTTATTGAGTCTAAATCATCTTCCTGAAATTCAATATACATTCTAGCACGATCTTTATGTATATGAACATTGAAATTTCGTAATTTATAGCAAATATTATTATATAAAGTATTAATAAAAAAACTACGATTAGCTTTTTTTGTAGATAATTCTCCATATTTTATTAAAATAACTTTATCCATAAAAACATCACCATGCATATTTTAGCAAATATAATCAAAAAAGGCAATTAAAAAAGAAAATATATAATTTTCTGGTAAAAAATAATCCACTAGTAAACTAGTGGTTTTTCTCTAGTCGCCTATAAAGGCTCTTGTTCTGGCCTTGCTTAAAAGCACTATGACAATTTGCCGCATGCCGATTCTAACGCTTATTTCCCGTGAACGGATCTATTTTATCTAGGGTTAACTGTTCAAGTGATTTATCTTCTTTTAATTGCTCATCTATATATCTCGCTATTATTACTGCATTCTTTCCTGCTGTATCAACATAATATCCTCTACACCAAAATGATCGATTTCTATACTTATATTTCATATCTCCCCATTTTTGATATATTAGTACACTACTTTTTCCTTTCAAATATCCCATGAAAGATGAAATACTTAATTTTGGTGGTATTTCTACAAACATGTGAACATGATCTGGACAAACTTCTGCTGTTATTATATTTACATCTTTCCACTGACATAATTCTCTCAAAATTCTTCCTATTTCTAATCTTTTTTCTTCATAAAATACTTTTCTCCTATATTTTGGAGCAAATACAATATGG
>Ga0247611_10001515_pt1 | contig 40936 bp, 58 predicted proteins | sample 177DNAGHGhighgp2_FD_192422 | JGI IMG/M metagenome (GOLD analysis project Ga0247611, IMG submission 192422) | Sheep rumen microbial communities from Palmerston North, Manawatu-Wanganui, New Zealand - 1770 DNA GHGhigh gp2 | ecosystem: Host-associated > Mammals > Digestive system > Stomach > Rumen... | reverse complement strand
AATTTTCGGGGGTTTTGTAATGCTCCCCCCCCCCCCCATATTTACTTTGTTTAAAATATCTTTTACATCGTCAATACTGATTTTCATTTCTTTTTCTCCTTATAGGTAAGTTAAAGCCAGTGTTAAAACTCCAGCTGCGATCCAATAGACGGTCATCCTGGCGTTGCCTTCGATGGCGTATGGAATCGCGGCGATGAATTGCAGAATCATCAGGATTGTTGGGAAAATTTTTGTATTCATCAAATCTTTCCTTTGATTGCTAAGATGATTGCAACCGTCAATCCAAAAAGCAATCCTAGAATCAGCCCGATCATTTCTTAAACTCCCTGATGTGTCTGATGATGCGTTGAATCTTGTTATTGAAAAGTTTTTTATCTCGTTGATAGAGCTCCGCGATCCTGATGCATTCCTTCTGGCAAATATCGAGCTTCTTTTGCAGCGCTTGGTATTCTGCCATCGGGATTGTTGCGTATAGCGGAGTCGCTTTGTGGTTTGGTAAAAGGTGGTGTTTATCGATGGGCATTTGTGTTCTTGAATCGTGGAAAGTTACCGTGATCGCATGCAAAGCAGATTGTGAGCTTGCCGTCTTCTTTGCAGTATTTCTTGAGGCCGCATTTGCAGCATGTTGCGTATTCGCTGTATTCCTTGTTGAAGTAAGTCATACCCATTCTCCTTTAGGCGTCTCGGCCTCGTAATCGAATTCTGTGTTTGTACGTGCTTGTTTTCTGTTCCTGTTGTTCACGATTCTGTATGCTGTCCGCACGTTGTAACCTTTTTCAACCAGTTCGGCTACTTCAGGATTCATGTGCAGCGGAGCCTTCTGTTTGTATTCCAGATGGTTGCCAAATTGCGTACTGTGCAGCGGTGCGCTAAATTCTCGATCCATCGTCTTGTTCCTGTTTCGTAAATCTGTTTAGCTGTTCCGTCAAAAGCTTTATTTGGCTTTGTCTGTGAGTTTCGTCGTTATTGGCGAGAATTTTCCGGATTTCTTCGCCGGCGTGCTTGTCTACCATGCGATAAATGCTTGTAAGTGCTCCTGTAAAAGAGTATGCCTTTTTCTTGAAGTAACTGAGTTCGCCGTAAAGTTTCTGAATTTCGACTTCGTGCTGTTCCTTGATGTACTTAATTTTTTCCTTGAGCGATTCGTTCGCTTTCTGGCCGTCTTCACACTGGTTCAGCAAGAATGTTGCCGTCTTGGCCAAACTCTCGGAATCTTCGTGTTCCAGGCATCTTTGGATGAAGTCTCTTTTTGCCGAAAAAAAACGTTCCTGGTTTTCTTTCAGCTTGAATTCGTTCTCTTCTTCGGTTTTGACAGGTTGCGATTCGTTGATCATTTGAATTTCTCCATTAGTCCGTGATTTACCTTGTATCGATATGTGCTGTAACTCATTCCGTGTTCTTTCTTGAACTTGGCGAGCCACTTGTTTTGATAATCTTTGTACTTTCCAGGGTGTTTCTTTTGTGCGTTGCTGTGGTACTTGTGTTCGCGCTCAATGATTTCTGCGTACTTCTGCGGGTCGTTTTCCTTGATCCATGCGCGACGTTCTTTCTGGTACTTCGCGTTGTATCCTGGATGATCCTTGCGCCATTTTCTTGCCTTCTCGATTTCCTTTTCGCGGTTGGCTTCGTACCAGGCTTTACGCGACTTGCGCTTGATTTCCTTTTTACCGGGCTTCGCGATCCAGCGTGCGGCGCGTCTGCGTTGCGACGCTCGGCCTTTTTCGCTATGGTCGTAACGGTAATGGCGTTCTTTCTGCTTTTCCTTGTCGCGGGCCTTCTTTCGTTCGTGAGGATCGTCGCTTTCGAGGTTCGGTTCTGTTACGGGCTTTGGCGTTTGCCGCTCGATTGCTTCGTCGTAGAGACTTGACATCTTTTCGCGCAAAAGGTCGTTAAAAGATTTTTTAGGTGGACGCCCACGGCGTTTCGGTTCGTTCTTTTGGTTATCCATTATGGCATTCCTTGCAGACAAAAAGTTCAAATCCGATTTCTTTCATTTCGCGAATGTAGCGTCTGGTATTGCATTTGTAGCAGATCGCCGTCCGCATTTTTTTTCGTGGAATAGCGGGTGGGTAAAGCAGTATTCCATTCGTTTCATTTGCTGGTGTGTCATTTAAAAGTTTGCCCTCCGGCGGCGGTTCATTGATTTAGAAGAAGTAATAAATGAGTTTGTTTGACTTTCGGTTTATGCTCGCCATCGGGCTAAGTTCTATTCGTTGTTTTCCTTGTCTTCCTTTTCGATGATCTTGCGGGCCTTTCCCATGTTCGCGTCGATGCGCTTCTGGTATTCGCTTTCGTCACCGAGTCCGAAGAAATTGCGGGCGTCGTTCTTGTTGCAACGGATGTTGTAATGGTCGGTAAGCTTTTCAAGTACGGTCTGTTTGGGTGTGAGACCGTCTTCGCCTTCGCCGACGTGGTTCAGGTATGTGTCGTATTCGGTTTCTTTTTCGCCGTCTTCGCCTGTCGTTTCGATTTCGATTCGTTCTTCGAGAATGTCAAGAATCATTGCGCAGAAATCGTCATTTGCGACCATCAATAGGTTGCGCAGACGGTCATTGATGATTCCTTTTTCTTCTTCGTCTGCAAGGTCTTCGGCCTTTTCCTTGATGCGCTGTTCCTTTTGGTCAATTTCGTCTTCGTCGTCTTCTTCGTTGCTCTTGTATTCGTTCAGATTCCACTTGAACTTGTATGTAGCGTCATTTTCGTTGATTTTGTAATAAGCCTTGAAGCCATTTGCGCGGAGCCACTTGATCTTGAATTTACGGTCTTCGTCAAGCGTTTCTTCGCTTTCCACATCGACCCAGCCCCAACCGTAATCAAAGCTTGTCTTTTCGCTTTCGGGGCATTCCTTGAAGCCGTTCGCCTGGAACTGCTTGCGGATTGTTTCGACCTTTTCTGCAACGTGCTTTGCGAAGCATTCGCCGTCAAGACAGTAGCTTTCGGAAATGTCGCCGAAGATATCCTGCTGCTTCACGCTCTGCTTCGGGCAATTCTTGCAGATCTTGTAAGTGTCGAACTTTGCGTTGGCGAGGTTCTTACGTTCGTTCAGGATGATGTTCTTGAGTTCTTCAGGCGACCTGTATTCTGCCAAGCCCAGGAACCGTTCAATGTCTTTATCGTCTGCCATCGTGAGCGCTTCGGCGTGGCCGAGCGTGATGGTGCCGTCCTTGAGCTTTTCAAGCGCTTCGCCGCCAAGCCGTGCCATTTTCACTCGACCGATCACCCAGCGCGGGTGGCGTCCAAAATGGCTTGCGACCGTGTGGATGTCGTTGCCATCGTCGAGCATCTTTGCGACCGCCATGCATTCGTCGGCGGGGTCCATGTCTTTGCGGGTGATATTTTCGGTGGTGGCAATTTCGAAGGCTTCCTTGTCGTCGATTTCGCGGACGTTGCAGGAAATCTTCGTAAAGTTCAGGTTCTTCAGCGCGGTAAAGCGGCGGGAGCCTGCAACCACCTGGTAGCGCTTGCCGACGGGTCGCACGGTAATCGGCTGAATCAGGCCGTGGGCCTTGATGCTTGCTTCCAGGTCGCTCACGTCGCCGATTTCGGTGCGCGGGTTCTGCGGGTTCTCGTCGATAAGCTTGATGTCAATCAGCTTGTTTGTTTCGGTTGTTTTCATTTTCTGTGTTCCTTAGAGAGTTGAAAGATTTAGCGCGCTCCGAGCAGCGTTTCAATGTCCTGTTTGACCATGTGTCCGTGAATACCCGGCATTACATTCTTTTCGCTCTGAACATTTAGCATTATGTGCGCTTCGTTCTCCAGTCTGCCGTAGAAGCTCTGCAGTCCGCGCATCTGTGCCTTCGCGTCTTCAAGCGCCGTGTGCTTGGCCGTATTGCATTCGTCGGCCTTGATGCGCGGGAACACGTTCTTGATAGTGCGGTAATCGTACTGGGTCCAGAACGGCCACGGGAAGGCGTATCCATAGACCTTAAAGAATTGCTTCAAAATCGGGAAGTCGAAGTCAAGACCGCAAGCCCACACCCTGAAGCGGTCCTCGTATTCGGTGCTGAAATTCTTCAGGAACCAGATCTTGAATTCGCCGATTCCTTCGGCGGGTGCGGTCTTTCCGGAAAACGCTTCTTCGAAGGCTTCACGGCTCTGTTTCGCCCAAAAATCTTCCATCGTGGCATGTTCGTCGGTGAGTCCGTCGGCATCCTGTTTACCGGCATCAAACTTACAGTAGAATTCGACTGCATTTCCGTCGCGGTTGAATCCGTAAGCGCCAAGGCTCAACACCTTACAGCCGGGGTTCTGCCCGGTCGTTTCAATGTCAATCATCAGTTGGTTCTTCATTTCCTTTTCTCCTTGAAAGTCTTGATCTTGTTTTTAAGTTTGTTGATTTTCTGTTGCAGCATTTCGCTGTAGTTGATTTCCTTGTATGCCTGGAATGCGAGCTGTTCTTTTTCCTTGCGCAAGTTCTTGATTTCTTTCGCCATCAGCGCAATCGTCTTCATCTGCGTATTGACGACATCCTTCAGCTGCTTGATTTGTTCCTTGTCTGTCATCTATGCCTCTTTTTCGGTCCATTCGGGCGGGTATCGCAGCGGCTGTTCTCCGACCTCTCCAGGCTTCTTGAGCGTCCCGTAAATTGCGGGCGAGGGGCAACGGTGAACGTCGTAGTTGTACGCAAGCAGGCGTGTCATTCGCTTGATGAAGCTTTTCTTCTGTTCGCGGGTGGCGTCGGCATCGCGGTTCTTCACGTACCAGAAGAATTCCTTCATCTTGCCGACCTTCTCGCAGAGCATCTGGAATGCTGTCCAGAAGTTGTGCGCCTTGACGGCCTTCATTGCGGATTCTCGCGATACCGGCTTAGTCTGTTTTATTTTCTTGCGTACCATAATGACCCCTAGTGCGTTTCGGCCTTGTGAAGATCGTTTACCGGGCTGAATTCGAGCGTGGCGTGTTCGTGCTGCCATGCCCATTCGAGCGCGTTCTGCATCGTCATTACTCCTAGCGGCTCGAATTCTCCTCGCTCGCTCTTGTATTCCACGTAGAATGTCTGCGAATTCATGTTGACCCCGATGTGTGCTAAATGGTGCCGATGATTGCGTATGCTACCACGAAGGCACAAGAAATGACCACGGCCATGATCTTGTCAGACCTCTTTGCGGCAGCGCGTTCGCGCATGTGCTGCCAAAAGTCTGCGCTCTTGTATTCGTTGAACTTTGTCATGATTCCTCCTTGTTTTAGAACGGCAAGTCTTCGTCGTCGTTCATCGGGTTATTCTGGTTTGCAAGCGCGTCTTCGACGGCCTTGTCCTTGTCGGATTTCTTGTGCTCTACGAGCTCAATGTTCGTGCAGTTGAGCGCACCATTGCTGTGCAAGATTCCATCCTTGTCGGTCCATTCGTTGATTTCGAATCGTCCGCTGACGACCACCTTGTCACCCTTGTGCAAGTTCGTTTTCTTGACGTAATTTGCGCTGCCCCAAATCACGACCGGAATCCAGTCTGTCGGGCGAGAGCCGTCTTCGCGCTTGAAATTGCGGTCAACGGCGATGCTGAAGCGCACGCGTTCCTTACCGCTCGGCAGCGTCGTGATTTCCGGATTGTTTCCGAGACGGCCACAAAAAGTGCAATTATTCGTTGACATTATTCTATGCTCCACTTGTTAGGTTTCCTGCAACCTGGTTGATGATCGCCTGGGCTTCGTTGATGATTGCCTTCTGGTTTATGGGCGCGATGGCCTTGTGTTCATGCCTGTAAATTTTTTCAAGTTCGATAAAAGCGGGCAATTTTCTCAAGGGTTCGTCTTCTTTGTATGGCAGCCAGGAATGGGCGATTCTTTGCTCGCAGGCGTAGCCTATTGAGCGATATTCCATACACCATTCAAGATCGCCGATTGTGACGGCGTGCGGCATCATTCCCTTGTCTTCGTGCATGCGGTGAGCGTCCTTGAATAGGTCTCGAAGCTTTCGCGTGCAGCATGGAATTCTGTCAATCAGCTCAATCGTCATCGACATGTCGGCGTCGTTCAAGTTTTCGCCTCGGTACTTGAAGATGTCTTCCTTGACCAAGTAGCTAATCACTTGCAGCCTGAGCGCTCTTGCGAGAGTGTTGATTTTAGATTGCTTTTGATTCATTCTCGATCATCCTGTCTACGACTGAAGTGTCCATGAAGAAACGCGTGCGTTCGTCGCGGTCGGCCTGCTTGAAGCTCTTGACGTTTGCGGGTCTGTTGGCATTTTCGAGTCGTTTTTCAGCAAGCCTGGTTTCTTGTACTTTGTTCCATACCCAGTTTCCGCGACGCATTACGGCTGCGTGGTCCTTGTATTTCTTGGCTTTCTTGCCGCCGTTTTCGATATATGCGTCAAGAATGTCTATTGCCATCTTCAGGTCTTCTCCGTAAAGTTCGCGAAGATGCGAACCTTCTTCGTCCGTGAGCATTACGTTCTTATTTTGACCGTATGCTTTCTTTATCAATTCATTAGATTTGCCTGCTTCCGAGACATCGGCAGGCGCGATGGTGGTGACGTCAGAGCAATCTGTTTCCAGATTTCGGCAGCGTTTCTCGTTTGTGCTTATCTTGGTTTCTTGGTCGTTATTTCTTGCAGTATGATTTTTGTAATAGCGAGCGTTTATTTCTTGGCGTTTAACCATCATTGCGTATGACTTGTCGTAGGATTCTTTGACCAGTTGGTCGGTGTTAGGATCTAGACAGCCGGAACATAAATCTATGACGGCTTTTTTAAACCATTCTCCGATTTGTTCGTTACTCATTCCCTTGATGTATGCAGCCAAGTTTTGCATGTTGAAACTCACGTATTGGACGATTTGATTTCTGCTGTTTGACATGACATCACTGATGCTCCTTCAGTGTATTGTTGTTTTGCAAAGACTTTTCGTATTCGTTTTTAATTGCCATGCCAACTGTTTCGCCACGGCTAACGTTTATACCTGTAGATTCGGAATAAGCTTTTTGTAATGACGGAATAAATTCGTCAAATTTTTTCGGTATGCTTATCGTAGTGTATTTGCGATTTGTCGTTCTCATATTACGAATATACGTAATTATTTTGCGAATGTCAATACTTTTTCGTAAAATTTTAATGATTTTTTCGTAATTTTGTTACGAAATCAGATTTGATTTGTAAATTTTGCGTATGATTGACCTAGATTCGTTCTTGTCTCGAATGGGATTGACCAAGGCTGGACTCAGCAGATCTCTTGGTATGGACGCAAAGACGAGTATTTGGGCGTCGTATGAAAAAGGTCGTTCTGATCCATCGTATGAAGTTTGTCGAGGTCTTTTGAAACTTGGAATGACCGTTGAGGAGCTTTTCGGCGTTGAGTACAATAAAATCCATGGGCTTGGTGAAAAAATAAAAATCACGAACGAAGATATAAGCAACGCCATGTTAGTTGCTGCCGAATTGCTTAGAAACCAGAAGAATGAAAATTCGCCGGCATCCGAAAAATAATGAATATGTCGACGATGTAAACGGATAGTATGGCGGTGCCAACTATGGGGCCAAGTGTCCGCGAAAGCGTGACAAAACGGCGGGATGGGTCTCGCACACCGCAATTATTGTTAAAAATCAATACAAAATGTATCGTTTTGTCAAGAAAAATATTTAATTTTGAAGATTTTGTTGGGTGACTTTTTTCAATTTTCAATGATTTCTCAAAAGACGGCTCTAACCGTTTTTTTTGTTTGCGGTAATTTACAAAAGAGAAAAAGAACCAAAAAGAGAAAAGTATTATCTAAAACTTTTCTTTTCCCCATATAAAATCCTTTTATTTATTACTATAAGTAAATAGTAAGAGTAAACCGTCTTTTAATATAGTCTTTTAAGATGTCTTAATTTTTTTTGTGTTGGTATTCGATATGATCTGCTTACTAACCATTTCGGTTAGCGGGGTTTTGCTTATGGCATATAAATGGTTTTTAAGGCCCGCTGACGGCCTTTTCTGTGCAGCCGTGGTTTGCGTCGGATTTTCTTAAAAGCAGCCACACGCGCCGTTTGGCGCTTTCTGTCGGCCTTGATTTCACTGTGTTTTAACCATTCAAAAAACTTTATTCAACCGCGCAAAAATGAGTTAATTGTCGATTTTTACTGTTGGCAAAAGCCTGTAAAACGTCTGTAACCGCGCTGCGTCTTTGCGTTTCGCTCGCTGATTCGGCGGTTGGTTTTGCCGCGTGTGTTCGCTTGCCTCGGCCTATTAACCCGCCAGAGTGCGTGTGATGCGCTGTATCGATGTGACTAAATTTGCCAAATTTCGCCATTTTTCTTAACCTGGGCGGGGGTGGGGGTACCCCCAGGGCCAAAAGAGTTGCTAAAAAACCGGGGGGAGCCGATGGGGTCGGCCGGGGCGACTTCTTCGCCGCTGTATTGCAAAAAAATAGGGTTAAGACCTTGTGACAGATTTTGACAATTAACTTATATTTAACCATAGGTTAAAAAAGGTTAAAAATGCATTATGGCGTTGGTAAGCATAATTTTAAAGATTCGGAGCTGGTCCAAGCTTCGGCGGTAGCTCATGCGCTTGGCGTGACCGATGCAGCCGTCTCGAAGGCCAAAAAGATCGGGCGCATTTCCACTTTCGAGAATTCGAAGGGGAAAGCGATGTACCATCTTGAAACAGCCAAGCGCGAATTTTACGCAAACAGGAACCCGTCAAAGGTGACTACGGCGACCAACGGCCAGAAAGCAGCCGGCTTGACCGATTTTGAAGCCCGCCTGAGCGCAAAAAAGACTTATGGCGATGATGGTATGCCGCTTTCGGACCAGGAAGTTTTTGATTTTGGCAAAGAGCGTGCAGCCCGAGAACACTTCGCAGCCGAAATGGCCAAGATCAAAACCGACGAAATGAAGGGGGTGTTGGTCGATAAATTGAAAGCTTCTCAAAAGGTCTATGAATTGGCGTCGAGCGTCAAGGACCGTATGCTATCGATTCACCTGAAGGTGGCCTCGTCGTGTATGGCTCCGCTGGAATCGGCGCTCGTTGATTCCGGATTGACAAGCGACACGGTGCGCAATGCCTTAAGCATTGGCCATATCGAAAAGATTATCGGTGAAGTGGTGCGTAAGAATGTAATCGATTCGTTGCGTGACATTATTTCGAAGGAACAAGAAAACTTTGTCTGAAATCGAAGACCAAATAGCGGCCGAGTTGTCGCAGGACCCGATTTTAGAGGCCAACATCAAGCATGTTGCGTCGTGTTTTCTGTCCGGATTTTTGCCGCCGCCTGATATTACGATTTCACAATGGGCCGAAGAGTCCAGAATTTTGCCTAAGCTCTCCAGTGCTGAACATGGCCAGTGGCGTAATTCACGTACGCCATACCTTGTTGAGATTATGGACCAGCTTTCGCCACAAAGTCTGGCGACCGATGTGGTGTTTATGAAGTCGGCTCAGGTTGGCGGCACCGAACTTCTTATGAACACGGCGTTCTACTACATCATGCATGACCCGTCGCCGATTGGAATTTTCCAGCCGTCCGAAGGCTTGATGGAAAAATTCTTGACGCGATTCAACGCGTCGGCGCGTGAAATGCAGATCGACGACAAATTCACCAGCAACACGAAGTACATCAAAGAATTTTCCGGCGGTCAGCTCATTTGCGGTTGGTCCAGTTCCGAATCGAACTTGCGTTCTATCCCGGTGCGCATCGACCTGAACGACGAAGTGGCGAGCTGGGTCGAAGATTGTGAAGGCTTTGGTGATCCGTGCGACCTTGTGAGCAAGAGAACGGACACGTTCTCGCGCAAAAAACGATTCTGGTGTTCGACGCCTGGCACGGGCGAGAATTGCAGAATTTATTCCAGGTACATTCGCGGCGACCAGCGGGAATTCCGTGTACCGTGTCCGCATTGCGGCGAATTGCACGCGTTGCAGTGGGACAATATGATCTGGGACAAAGACGAAGATGGAAACCATTTGCCGCAAACTGCACGAATGAAGTGTCCGCATTGCGGTGAAGAATTTTCCGAATTCTATAAAGACGAAATTCTTGTCAAGGGTCAATGGGTGCCGACGAATCCAAACGGAATTTACCCGTCTTACAAGATCAACGCGCTCTATTCTCCGCTCGGTTGGTTCAGCTGGAAAGATGCCGTGCTTGAATTCCTTGCTGCCGTCAAGAGCGGGTCCCGCGCCAAGATGCGTGCATTCGTGAACAACGTGCTCGGCGAAATCTATATCGAGCAGACCGAAGAAAGTATCGACCATTCCGGACTGATGATCCGTAAAGAAGACTATGGTGCCGAAGTTCCGGATGATGTGATTGTGCTGACTGCTGCCGTCGATACCCAGGACAACCGTCTTGAAGTCGAGATTCGTGGGTGGGGTCGCAATTTTGAAAACTGGGGAATCCTGAAAAAGATTATTCTTGGTGATCCGCGAAAGAACATGGCCGTGTGGGAAGACCTTGACCGCATTCTGCTTGCACCGTATTCGAAGGCGAACGGCGAAAAGCTTTATGTGGCCTGCACGCTTCAGGACGCAATGGGCCATTGCACCGATGAAGTCTACAGGTTCACGGGTCCGCGAGCTTCGCGCCGTGTATTCGCCTGCAAGGGCCGTGGCAAGACTGGCGTGCCGATGACCAGTGCGCCGAAAAAGACCGATATTGGCCAGCGTTACAATGCTTACCTGGTGACGGTCGGCGTCGATACCATCAAAGATCAGGTGTTCGGTTGGATGAAGGTCGAGCAGCCCGGTGCGGTGGGGTATATGCATTTTCCGGATTTGCCAGAATATGATACCGAACACTTTATGCAGCTGACCGGTGAAAAACTTGTGTCGCGAATGGTCAACGGAAATCTTGTCTATTCGTACAAGAAAACGCGCGAGCGAAACGAGGCCCTTGACCTTATGGTGTACAACCGTGCGGCGTTGAACCTTTTGCGCCTTGATCTTAACAAGATGGCTGAAAACAAACAAAAGGTAACCTGGAACCCGAATCAGAACATGGTTCGAGCTCCCATAACTCACCCGGCTCCGCCACAAATCCGGGTGCTTTCCCGTGGGGTTTCTGTATGAATTATTTTTGCAATTCAAAGGATTTCGGGAAAACTTTGGACAAGTGCGTTTCCGATACTCAGAAGAAAATCAGGAATGCCGCTTACAAGGCGCTTGAAAGTGTTGCCGAACGTTCGCGACGTGCCGTTATCGCGAATTATTTCAAGAAATTTCCGGATGAAAACGGAATTAAGAAAAATAAAGGTGTTCCGCAGCAGGTCACGAAGTCCAGAGTCAATAAAGAAAAGCTCGAAATCAGTCTTTTCACGAAAGACAGCATTTCGTTTATGACCGACCAGGAATACGGCGCTGTAAGAACGCCGAAAATGGGAAAAACGATTGCAGTTCCGTTCTTGAGCGTCAAACAAGAGGGTCGAAACAGCAAAGGTGGCATGAAATCGGCGTTCTCGATTCGCACGGTTTTGAAAAAGGCTCTTGACAATAAGCATGGCGAAGGCACCGGTCGTAAAAAGTTCCATTTTGCAAAGACGAAACGCGGCAACACGATGATTGTGCATGAGCAAAAAGGAACCAGCGATGCAAAAGAAATGTACCACTTGGTCAAGAAAACGAAAATCAAGCCGAGGTGGGATTTTGAAAAGACCGTGCGTGCTATAAACGCCAAATATATCGAAAAAACGTTCGAAAAAGAATTGAAAAAAAACATTGGAAGTGGCTAAATAAAAATTTATATTGTTGTTGGTACGGCATTTTTTGGTTATTTTGTGCCGTATCTCCTTAAGAGTTGAAGATTCAAAGCCTTTTTGCGGTAAAACGCATTAAGGCTTTTCTTTTTATGTCAAAAAATGACAAAATTATTATCCCAATTTGCTAGAAATTGATTATATTTTATTTTGAAATTGACAATTTTTGACACAAAATGAGTGTAACGCGTGAAATTCCCATTTCCTCGGCAAAATGCCGCCAGATGCTCAACGAGCACCTGAGCGCACTTTCGTCTGTGCTAAAGGGTCAGTCGTATTCCATCGGTGGTCGTTCTCTGTCGCGTGCGAACATGAAGGATATCCAGGAAGGAATCACGTACTGGACCGGCATGCTCGAAGAAGCGCTTGAGCTTGAAGCTCGCGGCGGTCGCCGTGGAACGGTCGTAAGGGCGGTAATTCCACATGGCTAACGATTCTCAAAGAGTTATTAACCGATTCGGCGGCAATGCGTGGAAGGGCGCTTCTTGGGCTGTGAATTCCATGCGTGCATTTATTGCGCCGCTTGGTTCTGCCGACTATGATTTGACTTGCGACCGCGAAACATTGCTGCTTCGCTCCCGCGCTCTTTTCCAGAATCACGCATTTTCCCGTGCGATTATCAGTTCGCTTACAACAAACGTTGTCGGCACCGGCGTGAAAGTTCGCCCGCAACTGAAACAGCTTGATGTGCTCGGAATTACCCACGACGAAGCTGTCGCGTGGTGTCGCAAAACACAAGACCTTTATGAAATTTGGTCGCAATCCAAGAAGTGCGATGTCGAACGAAAGAACGACATGTTCGGTCTTCAGGACCTCGCGCTGAAAACTCAGCTTATCGATGGCGACTGCTTTGCGCTCGCAAAGTATGACAAGAAAATCGAGCCGTTTGGACTTTGCTTGAAATTGCTTGAAGCCGACCGGTGCATGAATCCGCTCGGTATGATTGACACTGATAGACTTACGCAGGGTGTGGAAGTGAATGATTTCGGCACCCCGTTGAACTATTACTTTACGAAGCGCCCGGCCTGGTCCATCGATAACTATTCCGACCTTTTGGAAACAGTACGTGTATCGGCTTTTGACCGGTACGGCGAAGCAAACGTGCTGCACATTTTTTCTACGGATAGGACGGACCAGCGCCGCGGCGTTTCAATTCTTGCGCCGATTATTGTTTTGATGAAGCAACAGGAACGATTCCTTGAATCTGAATTGATGGCCGCTGTTGTCACGTCGATGTTGACCGCGTTCATTGAAAGCAACGACGAAAAAGTAGACGATCCGTTCTTAAGTAATGTTCCCGAAGACGAGCGCGTTGCGCAACCGTCCGAAGGCGACACTCCGCTAGAACTTACAAGCGGAGGAATCATCCAGCTAAAGAAAGGCCAGAAAGTTTCGGCGGTCAATCCGACGCGTCCGAATTCCGCTTACCAGGGATTTGTCGAAGCGATTTTCAGCGAGGCCGCATCTTCGCTCGGTCTGTCTTACGAAGTCGTCTTGCGTAAGTTCAACAGTTCTTACAACGCGGTACGTGGTGCAATTCTCGAAAGCAAGAAAACGTTTGACCGCGCACGCCGTAACCTTATTTCGGATTTTTGTAGGCCCGTTTACGAAAAGTGGCTTTCGCAGGCGATTTTGACCGGAGTCATCGACGCTCCCGGCTATTTCGAAGACCCGATTAAGCGTGCTCTTTGGAATGGCTGTCGCTGGATTGCTGACTCTGCATTTTTGCTTGACCCGCTCAAGGAAACGCAGGCTTACAAGATGCAGCTGGATGAACAGCTTATCACGCGCGATACTGCTTGCGCTGCCATTAACGGTGGTGAATATGAATCCGTGCTTGATGGTCAGGCTGAAGAAAAGAAGATGCGCGAAGCCAAGAAGATGAATGAACCTGGTCTTATCAACAAGAGCGAAACGTTCAGCGTTTCGACTGACGATGTGAACGAAAGCGCTTTGTAGGTGAAATATGGCTAAAAAGAAAAATAAACTTACTTTTGATTTGACGGCGCGATTCGCGATGGCTCAGGATGCCGTCGAACGCCTTGCGTCGTCTTCGCTTCATTACACGCAAGATGAAGATGGCTGGTATACGGCTCGCAAGGAAGATGGCGAACCGGACTACCGCAACAACGTCACTTTGCATGACGATGGAATCGCCGTGATTCACATTGACGGTCCGCTCGGCTATCGCGCAATCCCGCAGGGTTGGTGGGGATTGATGGGCGACTATTACGACGGAATCCAGGCCACGTTCGATGACTGCATGGAAAATTCCCAGGTGCTCGGAATCGTGCTTGACATCAATTCTCCGGGCGGCGTGGTGAACGGCTGCAGCGATCTTGCCGAAAAGATTTTCAAGGCTCGCGGCAAAAAGATTTACGGCGTCGTGGCCCGCACCGGTGGCCAGATGCAGAGCGGAGCTTACTGGCTCGCTTCCGCTTGCGAAAAAATCTATGCAAGTGAAACCGGAATCGTGGGCTCTATTGGCGCGCTCGCGCAATTCAGCAAGGGTGTCGAAAAAGAAGTTGTCACGATTGTTTCGAATTATTCTCCGGACAAGTACCCGAATCCTGAATCCAAGGAAGGTGCCGACGTTATCCGTGCAGAACTTGATGAGCTCGCAAAGGTGTTCATCGATACTGTCGCCCGCAACCGTGGATATACCAGCGAATACGTGATGCAGAATTTCGGCAAGGGTGGAAACTTTGTCGGGCAGGCCGCTGTAGAAGCTGGCCTGATTGACGCCGTGATGTCTTTCGAAGACATGTGCGACGACATGAAAAAGATTACTGGATTTTCCAACATCAACAACGAGGTAGTCATGCAAAACAAGAATGCATCGACCGCAGCGCAGGCCGCCGCTGCTGAACAAAATGCGGCACCGACGCTTTCTGAAGCCGAAATCAAGGCCCAGGGCGTCCAGGAATACAAGGCTCGCGCAGCTGCTGTCAAGGGCATCTTCGCTGGCCTCCCGGTTGAAGAATCCAAGCTCCAGGAAATGATCGACGGCGACAAGTCCGTTGCCGACCTCACTGCCGAAGCGCTTGGAATGGCAAAGGAACAGATGAAGGCTTCTGCCGAAGCTGCCGCGAAGGCTGCCGCCGCCGAAAAGCCTGCCGACGTTACCGCCGGCATGACTTCGGAACAGGTCGCCGCCGTCAAGGACGGTCTCGAAGCCCAGGCGTCCGCACAGAACGGAATCGTTGGCGGCGCATCTACTCCCGAAGCAACCGCCGAAAAGGATCTGCAGGCGCTCTGTGCGTCTGTTGCTGACAAATTCTACAACAAGAGAGGGTAAACCATGACTGAATACGAAAACCTTATTGCGGGTCCGTTCCCGCTGCAGAAGGACACCGTGACCATCGGTGGCAACCAGACTTTGAAGGCCGGCTGCGTGCTCGGCTTCAAGAGCGTTTCTGCCGGTGCTAAAGGCAAGTACAGCTTCGCCTTGACTTCGTTCACGGCTGGTGCTGGCACCGTGTCCGTGACCATCGGCGAAAATACTTTCAGCGTCGACACGACCGCCGAAGGCGACAACCACACCGTCGACGAAATCCTGACGAGCCTCGCTGCCGCCGTGAACGCAAGTTCCCTGGTCGCTTTCGAAGCAACCGCCGACACTTCTGCAGACAAGCTCGTTCTCGAAGCCAAGGCCGTTGGCGCTTGGGCTGGCGATGTTACGATTTCCATGGCCAAGAGCGGCGATGTTGTCGTGACTATCGGCGACAAGACCCAGGTGACGGCTCCTGCCGATGCTTCCAGTGGCGAATTCTTCGCTGCCGACCACACCAAGAACGATGGCACTCAGATCGCACGAGCCGTGCTCCTTGAAGACATCGTTGTGGCAAACGGTGCAACCGGCAAGGCTGTCGTGGCTTACACCGGCTGCTATAACAAGTCCAAGCTGACCTTCGGTGGTTCTGACACCATCGCAGACCAGTACACCAACATGCTCGATCACAGCATCTTCGCTGTTGATGTGGTCGAAGCCTAATCGAAGGAGAGTTGACAAATGGCAAATTTGAACACTTCCAATCCGGTAGAACTGAGCCGTGCGCTCGTTCTCGCTTACCGTCCGCAGGCGTTCTTCCGTCGCATGTGCTCGACGATTACCCATCGTACCAAGTCTTTCTTGATCGATATTGAAAAGAAGACTCGCTATCTTGCTCCGTACATTCGCGACGAAGAAGATGGCAAGGTTGTCGCCCGTGACGGCTACGACACCATCACCTTCACTCCGCCGAAGGTTGGTGCTTCCCGCAACATCACTGCCAAGGATCTCGAAGTTCGTCTTCCTGGTCAGTCCATTGTTGAAATCAGCGCCGAATCCGCTTCCAGCGAATCCGTGATGAGCGCTCTTGTCATCGAAGACATGCTCGACTTGCAGCGTTCCATCGAACGCCGTGAAGAACAGCAAATCATCGAAATTCTTTCCACCGGTAAGGTGGCCACTGGCGTCGGTGCCGATATCAACGCTCCGATTCCGGCTGAAAACATCTTTACTGCTGCCGCTGGCGACAAGTTCGACGCTGCAAACGCCGACCCGATCAAGTGGATGCGTGACCAGTCCCGCAAGAAAGTTGCTCTGTCTGGTGGCACTGCCGTTCGCCGCGCCGTTTTCGGTGGCGACGCTTGGGATGCCTTCATCGCAAACGCCAAGGTGCAGAATTACCTGAACAACCGCCGCATTGACCTCGGTGCTATCGCTCCGCGCGAAGACCAGGATTTCCCCGGTGTGACCTTCCAGGGCCGCATCGAAGGTGTTGACCTGTACACTTACGACGAATACTTCTTCAACGACAAGGAGAAGAAGAACCAGGCAATGATGCCGGTTGACCGCGTGATTTTGCTCGGCGGTGACCCGCGCTTCGAAATGCATTACGGTGCAGTGTTCGATGGCGCAAACGGCACCATCAACAAGACCCAGACTTACGCTTGGGAATGGATTGAAAAGGGCAAGATTCGCTGGCGTGAGCTCGAATCTCATCCGCTCTTTGTGCCGGTCAACGGCGGTTCCGTCGTGTCTGCCAAGGTGCTCTAATCTTTCTTGAATTAAGGTCATCCGATGAGTGCATTCAAAGAAGACTTGATGAACGACTTGCAAGACGTTTTCCTGAATACCGATGATTTCGGCGTCCAGGTGACGCTTGTTCGCGACGGCGTTGAGTACCCGATGAAAGCGCTTTTCGATGAACCTTCGCTCGATGGTGCAGCCATCGGCGCTGAAGTGCAGGCGATTTCGCATCGCCCGCGTCTCATTGTGAGTTCCGCCGATTTGCCGGGCGGCATTCCGCGCAAGGGTGACAAGTTTATTGTCCCCGAAAGTCCGCTGAATCTGCATTCCGGTGAATTCGTGGCCCGTGACTTTATCGACGAAAAAGACGGCTCCGTCACTTACGATTTGCAGGTGAAATGATGAACATGGCGACAAACATCATGACTCTTCGCAATATCCGAATGGCGGTTTGCGCAAAACTAAAAGAAGCGAATTTGCCGTTTATCGGCGAAGATGTCTATTGCAACCGTGCCGAAAAGGCGTGGCCGCAAGAAAAGGCGTTTCTTTCGGTGTATGTACAGCAAAGTTCTTTCGATACCCAGGACATTCAACCGGAAATCTACAAGGTCGAAACCGATGTGGTGGTTGACGTGGTTGTTCAGGGCTCGCAAGAACTTGATGGCGAATTGTTCGAAATCGACGATTTGTTCGATATGATTTCAAGCAACGTTGTTGACTTGCTGACAAGTTATCCGAGGCCCAAATGGTTTGTCGAAAACCAGCTTGCTGCATCGGATTTTACGCTTCGTTCTTTTTCTGACGAAATCAACGGCGAAGGCGAAACTGACAAAGGGACGCGCAAGATCACGTTCAGCGCTGTGTGGTATTTCGAGCCCGTAACGCGCAATGAATCTTTGAATGATCTTGAAGTGATTCATACCGAAATCAATTTCGGTCCGCAATCACGGCATTTAATTACTTCGAACCGGGAACAGGTCGTGACCGATGCTGGATTAAGCATTCGCGTCAAGCTTGCTGGCGACAAGTACAAGTCTTATGAATTTGAAACGAATATGAGGTAATTATGAATTTTTCTCAAATTCCTAACAGCCTTCTTGTTCCTGGTTTCTGGACGGAGTTTGACAATTCCGTTGCAGCTGGCTCCGGCATTATGCCGTGGACCGTGCTGTTGATCGGTTCTATGCTTGCCGGCGGTTCTGCCGAAGCGAACGTTCCGGTTCAGATTTTCAGCGACGACGAGGCCGACAATCTTTTTGGCAAGGGCTCGCAGACCGCGCTCATGGTCCGCGCTTTCCGAAAGAACAATCCTTTGATGCCGCTGTGGGCTGTTGGCGTTGCTGACGGTACGACCAAGGCGACTCTCGATGTAACGTTTACCGGCACGGCGACGGCTGCTGGCGTGGTCGCTCTCTATGTTGGCGGCCAGAACGTGAACATCGCTGTCGCAAGTGGTGACACTGCTGCCGACATTGCCGACGCAATCGCAGATGCCGTGACCGACAACATGCCTGTAACCGCTTCCGCATCGTCCGGCACCGTGACTTTCACGGCAAAGAACGGCGGTACGGCTGGCAACTACATCGACGTTCGCGTTAACTACGTCGCCGGTGAAGTGTTGCCTGCAGGCATCAGCGTTTCCGGAACAGGTCTCTTGACCGGTGGTGCAGGCGATCCGTCGATTTCCGACGTTATCGAAAACATCGGTGCTCAGTGGTTCAACATCATCGTGACCGCGTTCAGCGCGTCCGGAACCTTGACAGCACTCAAGGAAGAACTTGAAGCCCGCTGGAGCGCTACCAACCAGAAGACCGGCGTCGCTATCTTTGGCGACAACAGCGACAATGCCCGCACGGTTGCGGGTGGCCTGAATTCTCAAGTGCTTGTGGAATTGCCGTTGCCGAAGTCCCCGACGCCGTCTTTTGAAATCGCTGCAGCTGGTGCCGCCGTGATTGCCCAGTCCGCTGAAGCTGACCCGGCAATGCCGCTCGGCAACTTGTCTGTAAAGGGAATTCTTGCGCCTGCAATGAAGGATCGCAAGAACCTGAACGAAGAAAACGCGATGCTTCTTGCTGGCGGTTCGCTCATCAACGCCGCCGCCGATGGCACGGTGTATTTGCGTCGCACCGTCACGACGTACAAGACGAATGCCGCCGGTGCCGAAGACGACAGCTATCAGCAGCTTGAAACCATCTTCACGCTTTCGTTCATCCGCTGGGATTGGAACAACTACATGGCTTCCAAGTACCCGCGTGCAAAGCTCGCTGGCGATTCCTACGAATACGGCGAAGGTCAGGTCATCATCACGCCGAAGAAGGGTCGTGCCGAAGCGCTTTCCCGCTTCGATTACTGGCAACAGCTTGGCGTTGCCCAGGATGCCGAAACGTTCAAACAGTACCTGGTTGTCGAAATCAACGCTCAGAACCCCTACAGGCTCGACTTCCTGCTGCCGGCTACGTTGATGAAGCAGCTGTTCACCGTTGCAACAAAGTTGCAGTTCAGATAAGGAGGCTACAATGGATGTAATCGGTGGCCGTCATCGGCTCTATGTCAACAGCGAAAAGTATTACCTGAAGGGCGATCCGACTTATGATGTGGGCGGCATGAAGCAGTCCGAACTCCCGACTCCGGAAAAGACGTTCATCCAGGAAACTTATGTTCCTTGCCGTGTCAGCGGTACAATCGCATTTGTGCCGAATCTTGACCTGGTGAAGCTCCGCAAGACCCGCAATGCAACCGTCATGCTCGAATGTCCGAACGGACAGACTATCGTTTTCCCGAATGCGTCGTTTATCGGCGACCAGTCGGTAAGCGGTGGCGAAGGCGATGTGTCGTTTGAGTTCGTTGGCTATGGCGAAGCAAAAGTAATGATGCCTTAGAAGGACTCCTAATGCGTCGCGGTCGCCTGGTCCTCGGGCGACCGTTTCTTTTGAGTCTGCTATGTTTAATTTGTTTGGTTTATTTTATACAAGTTGGGGATAGGTTGAATATTTTAGGTCTTGAAATTACGGGAATTGATTTTGGTTTGCTGCTTGGGAATTTGGCGACGCTTGCAAAGATTTTTCATTCGGACACAAAAACAAAGTCAATCCAGGATGATAGAGCGCTTTCGAAAAAGAGCTACGAGGAGCGTTTTGCCGAATACGATGTGCGCATGAACAATGTCGAGCGTCGCCTGGATAAAGGCGACATGCGCTTTAGCAACGTCGAAAAAAAGATTGATGAAAACTTCCGCGATATGAAAAACGACTTTTCGAAGATCGGCGGAAATGTGAAATTTATAATGGGATTGTTAAAAGGAATTGATCAGGAAAACAGGAAAAAGAAATGAATCTGCTGTTGGTGATTTTTATTGTCGGTGCTTTGATAAACGAATTTATTGACGATTGAGGTTTATATGTTGAATCTTGTATTGGTGCGCGATTGCCGCACGGAAACGGCCGTTATGGGCCATTTGCTGTTCAACGGAACGGTGATTTGCTACACGCTTGAAAATAAGGCCAAGGCCATTCCTTGTGGCATTTACAACATTGAAAACAGCAAGTCGCCAAAATTCAGGAGGGAATTGCCGCTGCTCTATAACAAGACGGTTGCAGAGTCGCGCGGAATACGGATCCATGCCGGCAACACCAGCAAGGATTCAGCCGGTTGCGTGCTGGTCGGTATGGGTCGCGAAATCGCGCCTGATGGCTCGCTTAGCGAGTCAAGGCTTGCTGAAACAATGGTCACGATGTTGTGCCGAACCGTGAAGCAAATGGTCGTCTGCGAGGTGTAATGGATCGTTACGGAATACCATATAAAGGCTCAAAAAACGCTATCGCCGAAGATGTTGTGAACGCGCTTCCGCCTGGTGGCAAAATTCTCGATGCTTGCTGTGGGGGGGGGCTGTATTACAGGCCCTTGCAATGAGCCTTAAATATGATTCTGTTGTCGGAAATGACTTGAATCCGTCTGTTGTTAAATTGCTGGATGCAGTGTTTATCCATAAGGGGCAAATTGAATATGAACACCCGGAGCCGTGCACCAGAAACGACTTCTTTGTCAGCTTGCAAAAAATAGAGAACGGCGAATTCTCGGTCCAGGATTGCGTCAATAAGTTTTGTGCGAGCTTTGGCAATGACGGTAAAACATATTTGTACGGTCGCGAAATCGAAGATTATAAACTTATTGCAGAACGGATGCTGACCGCTCCGACGCTTGAACAACGACGTGGATTTTTTAGACAATTTGTCGAAATTTGCAAAACCGGCGTTTCCATCAATGCTTTGCAATACTTACAAAGAATACAAAGTCTAGAAAGATTAGAAAGATTAGAAAGATTAGAAAGATTAGAAAGATTAGAAAGATTAGACTGTAAGTCTCTATTTGATATAGACTATTCCGAATTCGACATCGTTTATTTTGATATTCCGTATAAAGGCACAAATAAGTATGATTTCGAATTCGATTACGAACGCTTTTATGATTTATTTTCGTCGCTTAAAATTCCGGCGTTCTTGTCCGAATACGACGCGCCGTTTGAATGCGTTGCGGAATTTAAAAAGGTTCAGCTGATGTCTGCGAATGTCGGTTCGACGAAATCGACGACAAAAGAAAAGTTGTTTTTCAACGGGTCGCGGGAGCGATATAAAGAACTGATGGGAGCCAATTACGACCAGAAAGCAGAGCAAATTTGTCTGCTGTAAAATAAAAAGAGGATTTAAGCCTCTTTTCTATAGTTTGGAACCCAAGCGCTTTAAATATACGAAATTATGTGTCAAAAAATGACAAAATAATTTATATTTTAAATACGCATAAAGGAGTTACAACATGCAGTACAAATTGAAAGAACCAGTCGACGTTGCGGGCAAAAAACTTGAAACTGTCGAAATTAAAGAAGAGTGGAATGCTGGCGACTTTGTTGCCATCCAGGATGCGGGCAGTGGCGTAGGTACGCAAAATCTACATCAGGTGGCAATCGCCATCGACCAGCCGGACCCGATCGTGAAAACTTTCGCTATCGAAGATTATCTTGAGATTTTGAAGGTGTCAACAGATTTTTTTATGAAGCATATGAAAAAGGGGAAGGTAAATACCTAAATCATCGCTTGGGCGTAGTCGCTGGCGTTTTCCATTTTGGACCCGATAAGCTATACGGTATGCGGTTGAGCGAGTTGAAATTCTGGTATGACCGCGCAATAGCTTTCATGAAGTGGACAATGTCGAAAAGGAGATAAAATGGCTGTAACGGTTAAACGCGCTTTTTTGCAGGGGATGCTTTCGTGGTATTTCTCGAATGCCGGCAACGTGCGACTGATGCACGATATTTCGCTTTGCCTCGAAATCGAACGCGAAAATCGCGTGTTTGCAGTCGAACTCCTTTTTAAAAAAGGTTACGAAAGCGACGGTCTGAGCCGTCCGGATTTTGTGGCGAAATGGATCAAAAAATTTGATAAAGAAAATTCGCTGTACAATTTCGCGGGCTTCGCTCACGACTGGCTTTATTCCAGGCGTGGATTCCTTAGCGACCTTGTTCAGTTCAGCCGTTCGGAATGTGACGACGTGTTTCGTGGCATCTTGCGCGAAGCTGGCGTGAGCCGGTTCAAGGCGGGCGTCATGGACTTGTCGGTCGGTCTTTTTGCGGGCGGCTCTAAACATTGGGGCGACGATTCGCTGGGTTCCCGCAATAAAGTAATTTGTTCCAAAATCATTTTTGCTGATGGCGGTGAAAAGGTTTAGCGATGGCAAGTCCGAAAATTAACACGATCCTATCTTTTGCGACAAAAGGTGTCGGCGGTGTAACCAACGATATGAAGTCTGTCGTGAGTGGCGTCGATGGCGCGACTTCGGCTGTAGACAAGTTGTCTGCAAAGATTTCTTCGATTCAGAAGGGCGTCGCGTTCCAGTCTGTCGTGACAGCTGCCGGAGCCGTCAAGGATGCGTTCAGCGCCGTTGCCGATACTGTGAGCGGTGCCGTTTCTGCCGTTTACGGTTTGGCTGCTTCGCAGGCTGCAGCTGCCGATGCGATCGGAAAGACTTCGGCTTTGCTCGGCATGCAAGTGGGCGAGCTGCAGGCGATTCGCTCGGCTGGTCAACATGCCGGCATGAGCGTTGAATCTATCGATTCGGCTATGCAGAAATTCTCGGTCAATGTCGGCCGTGCTGCCTCTGGCGAAAAAAGCCAGCTTGATCTGATGAACGCGCTCGGCGTTGCGACAAGGAATGCCGACGGGTCGCTTCGTTCGCAGACCGACTTGCTGATGGACGTTGCCGATGCGTATGCAAAACTTTCGGACACCCAGGACCGCAACCGCGTCTCGCAAGAGCTGTTTGGCCGAAGTGTCGTGCAGATGTCGGCATTGCTCAAAGACGGTTCGTCGGGAATTCGCGCGGCGGTTGAACAATACGAACGCACGAATGCGGGTTATACTGCTGACCAGACGGATCAGGCGGCGGCGTTCAATGACCAGCTGCAGACGATGCAAGAATACATCGGCGGTGTGCAGAAAGACTTGTTCTTTGCTCTTGTGCCTGCATTCACCAAGCTCTTTGACGGCGTGTCAAAATTCATTGATGCGAACCGTCCGAAAATAAATTCTATCGTGTCGTCGCTTGCAGACGAGCTTCCTGGCGTTCTCCAGGACATTACCGACGTGTTACCGACCATTCTGTCGGGCGTGTCGATGATTGCGTCCGGCGTGAGCGCTGTTGTCGATTTTACTGGGCCGTGGTTGCCGATTCTGAGCGCTGCAGGCGCTCTTATTGGCGGTGCGATATTGACGGCTGTCGGTGCAGTTGGCGTGGCTGTGAGCGCCGTCGGTGCGGCGTTTGGTGGCGTAATTGTGGCGGCTGCTCCGATTGTGGGCGTTGTGGCTGGTATCGCTGCGGGTGTCGCTGGAATCGGTTACGGCGTTTACAAGACAATCGAAAATTTTGACATGCTGAAAAGCTTTGTTGTCGATGATGTTTTCGGTGCGTTCAAGTCCGGAATTGCCCAAGTTGCAAACGACTTTTTCGAAATGTTTGCGACTATTGCTGATGGAATTGCGAAGTTGCCTGTTATCGGTGAAAAGCTTGCGGGCGGCACTGGTGACTGGTGGCGATCGCAAAAATTCGACACGGGCTCTTTTGCGACGGTTGATTCGCAGGCGATTCCGATGGGCGAATCCAACGTGGCCGAGGCTACAGGAACGACCGCGACGGCATCTTCTAGCAGCTTGACCGTTGATTTCCGTGGTGTCCCGCGTGGTACAAAGATTACGCCGTCCAATAATTTCGATTATAACAACATTGACTATTCTGCGGGCTATGCCTTCGGAGGGTAAAAGATGGCTGCACTTGACAAGCTTGAACGAATCGACATTACGGTTGACGGTGTGACAGTCAACGTGGTCGGCGGTTCTTTCAAGGGCGTTCCTTTTTTTGTCGAAGATTACGAGCGGCAAAACGGCGGTCGTAATGTTGTTTCAAAGCCGGTCCCGTTTTCGTCGAACTTTGTCAATCAGGATCTAGGCGGTAAGATTCCGACTTATCCGCTCAACGTTTACCTGGTAGGTGAAGAATGCAAGGAAGCCCGCGACAACCTGATTGCGGCGTGCAATGAAGAAGGCCCTGGCGAACTTTTGCATCCTTTCTTCGGGCGTTTCCAGGCTGAATGCGTCGGGCTTACCGTTTCGGGTTCGTTCGCTGGCGTGAATTATTGCTCGATGCAAGTTGAATTTAGGCCGGTAAGCGCTGCCGAAGGTAGGCCGGTCCAGACAAATCTTGCAGGCGTCACAAAACGCGCTGCAGTGGATTTTCAGAACAGTTCTGTCGACAAGTTTGCAACCGTTTTTTCGATTGTGGGCAAGGGCAAGAATATCGTCGACAACGCTGTGAAGGCGACCGAAAACGCGATGAATGCCGTCTTGGCAACGCGTGAAGTTTTGGCGACTGCAAACGACTTTGTGAGTGAAATCGGCAAGATCAAGGCGAATGCGGCTGTAATCATGATGGCACCAGCCGACTTCGGCGCACGCCTGATGAATCTTGTCGCGGCCACAAAAGAAATGTTCGGCGTCGAAAGCAGCGGGAACGATGTCGACGAATACCTTGCGATGCTGAACGCGTTGCGCGACGAACGCTCCGGTGAAAATCCGTCGGGCCGCATTTCGTCTTTGATGAAGTGCCTGGCCGCTTCGATGGTGGCGTCTTCGCTGGTGGATGCGAAGTTTGTGAGCGTTGACGAAGCTGCGGCCATGCAGGACCGCATTACAGAAACTTTTGAATGGCTCCTAGATTCCGTCGACGATGTAGATGACTACATGGCTATAAGCAATCTTCAGTCGTCTTCGCTCGGTTACTTGCGTTCGGCAATGGAAGATATCGCGATCGTGCTAGAAAAGGACGTGAACTATTCGAACAACGCCTTGCAGCTTGTATATGATGTTTACGGTTCCGTTGACCGCCTGGAAGATGTGCTTGAGCGCAATTCTTTGGTGCAGGGTCTGTTCGTGTTGCCCGGTAAGTTGAAGGTACTCAGCAAGTGATTTCTGTTGTTTGCAATGGTGCGCAGATGCGCGGGTTTTCTTCGGTCAGGGTGACGCGTGCGCTTGACCAGTTTTGCGCGACGTATGCGTTGCAGGCGATTCCGGAAAACGGCGCGTGGTTGCCGACTTTTCCGGAAGATGAAATCGTGATTACCGAAAACGACGAAATTGTCGTTAAAGGCTATAACGATTCGTGCCGGCCGTCTTTCGATTCTTCGGGCTGTTCTTTTGCGGTGAGTGGGCGAGAGATCGTGAAGGATCTTGTGGACTGTCCGCCTGAAACGGTCAATTTCGAAAACAAGAAAGTCGACGAAATCGCGAGAATTATTTGTGCAGAATTTGACACAGCCTTCGATGGTACGGGCGGTGCTGATGTGGGCGCTCCGCTTGCGAAATTTTCGGGCGATCCTGGCAAGAGCGCGTATGAAGTGATGATGGATGCGTGCAGGCTCCGCCGCTGCATTCCGATTACCGATGGCGTGGGCCACGTCAAGCTTGACGGCGGTCGTTACCAGTCGGCGAGCGTTGACTTGGTGCAGGGCGTGAACGTGCTTTCTGCATCCGGAAATTTCAGCACCAAGGATCGCTTCAAGGTTTACCGCGTTGTGGCTTCCAGCGACTATTCCGGAAAGACATTTGCCGAAGTTGTAGACGATGAGTCCGTGCGCAAGCGACGCTGGGTGATGGTTGACGAACGGTGGGCAACCAAGGAATGTTGCGAAGACCGTGCCATGTGGGAGGCCAAGCACCGTCAGGCGGTCGCAAATGCGTTGACTGTTACCGTTGCGGGGTGGCGTCAAAAAGACGGCGGTGCGCTCTGGAAACCTGGCTTGATGGTGCGCGCGGATTTGACCGCGATTATTGGCGAGCCTGGCGAATTCCTGGTGAACCGTGTCGACTTGCTGTTCGATGCGTCTTCGGGCTTGACCGCGACGCTTTCTCTTGTGGATCCAGTTTGCTATTCGCCCGCTCCTGGATTCCCGGCGGCAAAGAAAAGCGTGCGTGCAACTAAGGCCAAGCGCGATGTGTGGGCCAGCATTCGTCAGCAGACGGGGAGCAAGTTGAAATGATCCGCTTGATTAACGAATTGAAAAAAGCCGTTCGCCTGATGGTCGGCAAGTGTATCATCGAGGCCGCGTCGAAGGCGTCCGACGGCGTAAATGCGGATATTAAGCTACTTGGCAACGAACGCCATTATGGCCTGCGGCTCATGCAGCATTACGGCTTTGCAAGCGTTCCGAACGCCGATTCCGAAGGCGTGGCCCTGTTCGTAGGCGGTGCCCGTGACAACGGCATCGTCATTGCCTCGCAGGGCGACGATTCGAAGATTCCAGCTCTTGAAAAAGGCGAAGTCGCCTTGTTCAGTGAATTTGGTCAAAGCGTCGTCTTGAAAAAGGACGGTTCTGTTTCCGTTACGCCGGTATCCGGAAAAGACATCGTGTTCAATGGTCGCGTAATTTCGACTGCCGACATCGTTGCCGAGGGTGGTCTAAAGTCTGTCGGCGAGGTAGCCGCCAACGTGCAGAAGTCCGGCGGTAATTATGTGGATGTTCCGTTGGTTACGGTGCATTTGTCTCAGCACAAGCACAATATCACTTCGCCTGGTTCGCCTTCTGGGCCTCCGGTTGGGTAGCCGTTTCTTAAAATTTAGTGTCATTTTTTGACATTTTTCTAATTATTTAATTATATTTAGGATGTGAGCGACTTGGTCCTAAAGAAAGCGCCGAACGGCAAATATGACCTCGACTTCAGTCGTGGTGACTTGCTGTTGTCCGATTCCTTGCATAATGCGGTGCTTCTCTCTTTGGGCTGTTGGTCGCGTGACGAAAACATCCGCGACTTTGCGAACCTGAATCCGGAAATTGGCGGGTGGTGGGGCAATAGCCTCGACGAAGTTGAAATCGGATCGCAGATTTGGAAACTTTTTAGACAAAAGTTGAACTCGGCTACAGCCGAAAACGCTGCCGAAGCTGCCAAAAAGGCGCTCAAGTGGATGGTTGACGATGGTGTCGCCAAGGAAATCGACGCGGAAGCCGCCGTCGATGGAGTGATGCTTGACTTGCGCGTTGTCGTCGTCAAGCCTGATTCCACAAATGAAGAATTCCGCTGGCAGATTAACTGGGAGAATAGCCTGTAATGCCGTTTAAAGTCCCAACACTTACAGAAGTCAACCGTGTTGTCGAAAATGGATTTTCGCAGGCGTTCTACGGCACGTCCGGAATCTTGCGTGCAATGGTCCTGAAGGTCGTTTCCAAGGTGATCGCGGGCACGGTCTACATGATTGCGCTGCTGGCTTCTTACATTTGGAAAAACGAATTCGTTTCGACTGCCGAAGTTGACGGCCTTGTTCGCAAGGGCGAAACTTACGGAATGCCGCCGAAGCCTGCTTCCCGTGCTCGTGGAAAAATTATCGTCACCGGTACTGCGGGAACGTCTGTTCCTGCGGGAACCGTTCTTGTCGACAACGTAAACGGTTATGAATACGAACTTCTGGCGTCTTCCACGATTCCGGCTGGGTCCACAAGCGTTTCGGTGCAAGTTTATTCGCTCGGCTTTGGCTCGCAGTATAACATGAATGCTGGCGCGACGCTTTCGTTCCGCGACGCTGCAACGGGTACTTTTGCTTTTGCCGTCGACTCCGAAGGTCTTTACGGCGGATCCTGTGTCGATGTAACCGTCGATGGAGTCGTTCGACAGTGGGGTGAATCCATCGAGGATTACCGCTCCAGGTTGAAAATCCGCGCAAAGAATCAGCCGATGGGTGGCGATGTCGCCGATTATTGGCTGTGGGCGATGTCGTTTAGCGAAGTTTCGAATTGCTTTGTTGTTCCAAATTGGCCGCTCACGAATTGCGTGTCGATTTATGTTGCCGATTTTCGCACAAGCTCGATTGCGCTGAATTCCACGATCGTATCCGAAATCAGTGATTACATCACGTCTAACGACCGCCGTCCAGCAACTTCTCAGCCAGTTGTGGCGACCGTTGCGCCGAAATCTTGTCAATTCGATATTGCGATTCCTGTTGTAAATGATTTCTATAAGGAATCTGTTCTTACCGCACTGAAAAATTATTTCAAGACGCTTGGACCTGGTAATTCGTTCAGTATTGACACGATTCGCCAAGCTGTTATTGACTATGGTGGAGTTGATAATTGTCGAATTACGATGCTTTACTTTGACGAGAGATACATTCGTGACGGAATTGTGACTCTTTACAAGAGTTACGCGAAAGTCGGTACTGATATAACGATTTACGGTGAAGTGGTTGATATTTTTGCTCTTGAATCTTTGGTGACTTTTACGAATTTGGCTTAGTATGATTTTTGTCGATGGCATTTCTTCGAAAGTTCTTTGCTCCGGGCTCACGTTTACCGTGTTCGGAGGATTTTTCGATTCTGAATGCAAGGTCAAGTTCGACGAAAACATTGCTGTTGTTGAGTCTTTTTCCGAAAGCCATATTTCGGTGATTGTGCCCGATATCAGCGGCGCTTTTGATTGCAGTGTTGTAGATGGTGCGAATAATTCTGTTTCGCTTGGCCGCTTGACCGTTGGCAATACGTTAGACGTACCTGTGTATGATTACGTGCGCGACAATTCCCAGGAAGCGTTCGAAGACTATACCGAGGGGCTTTTTCCGCGTGGCCAGATTTTCAATTTTGAGAACGGCTCTAATTTCAGGAAACTTGTGTCCGGTTGTGCGTATGCGTTCAAGTACGCCTGGGGTCTGCTGCGCTCGATGATGCGTGCGCTTGATCCGTTGCATACGGACAATGAAGATGACTGGGAACGTGAACTCGGCTTGCCCGAAATCGGCATCGTGTCTTCAAACGATGACGAACGTCGCCGTGAAATTTACCGAACCGGCTTTGCTTATGGCGGATGCTCGATCAACTTTTACAAGCGCATTCTTTCTCTGATGAAAGTCGATGCGGATATTTTCGAATACGTGTATAATCCGGAAAAATTCTCGCAAGTGGATTTTGGCGATGAAGATCCGCGATTCTATATGATGATTCGTTTTCGTGTGCCGCTGCTGACTTATGACTATTTCAGGGCGGGCAACGCCGTTGCTGGCGACTTGTTGCTTGACTATTCGAACTACAGCGTTGAATCTGTGTTCGAAAAAATCAAACATGGGCATATCAAAATCATTTATTCGTATTTGACCCGCAAGAACATGGTGATTGTGACCAGTAGCGGTGCCGCAATCGTAACGTCTAACGGCGAACGCCTGATCGCGTATGCTTACCCGGAGTAATTATGTATAAGATAGATTCTGTTGGAAGCGTAAACGGTCAATTCAGCGATGGCAATTACGAGACGGGCCGGAAAGGAACGAAGGTTCCTGCTCGTTGGCTGAATTCGTTGCAGGACGAAATGTGCAATCTAGTTGAGTTTTTGGGTCAGGAACTTTCTAAAGAAGATGACGACCAGATTTTGCAGGGATTGAATTCGTTTATGAACGGTTATTTTTCGAGACTGTATATTGACCGTTTTGTCGATAACGTAGATGATTCCGGCAAAGACGTCGGTGAATCTTTTGCTGTTCCATACAAAGGAATTGTCGATATTAGCGCGACAATGAAGCTATTTGATATTGTTGGCAATGGACGCATAGAAATTGCTGTCTTTGATGAAAGTTATACGTTTATAAGTCGTTCTGTTATTCCGGTTAAGGCTGATGAAGAGTTTTCTATTTGCTTGCGCCTTATTGTCAAAAATGATGATCCGAACGGCGATTCGAGAAACTTTAAAATTAGTGTGACATGCAGTACGGGCTGCAGTACGTCTGGAAGAATTAACTTCAATGGTTCTGTAATTTCGAAGAGGGTAAATTATGCACAAGATTGATACGCCGTCGGCTGATGAAGGCCAGTTCGTAGACAAAGATTCCTCTTTGGGAATTGATGGCACTGTTGTCGATGCGTCTTGGCTGAATGCGGTTCAGAACGAAATCTGCAACATGATCGAAGGCGCGGGAATTACTTTGAACAAGCAGTCGGTTGTGCAGCTTCGCGATGCTGTTGAAAGCTTTATTCATAGCAAGTCATTGAAAACAGTTGTTCATGCGTCTAGTGTAGTCGAATCGATTTCGACAACCGTTAAACGCGTCAGCGAAAGTTTTAGAATTACCCAGGGCTGCACGCTTGACTTTACGAGCTCCTACAAGATTGTGTCTTCGGATGGCTCCGGTGCTTTGTCGTTGCAACTGGTAAACGCTACATCTGGCGTTCAGTATTACCTGCTTGGCTCTGTTCTTTGTTCGGCTGGTGCTGTCGAAAATTACCGCGTCGTTGTTAAGGTCGGCACGGGCGGCACATCGATTCCGAACGGAGACTATTACGTAACTCTGAACGCCATCAGCAACGGAACATTCCCCAGCAACTTTATGTTCCGCTGTGAAGGCGTTGTGTCTAGAGGTCAGGCTTAAAACATGCAAATGAAAATTTAATCAAGGAGGGTTTGTTATGACAACGGAAAAAGAAATCAGAGCGAAAGACGTTGTTCCGCACAAGACCAGCTTCAGCGTTGGCGACGGCTTCTATGGCGACGGCGAATCCAGCTTCTTCATGGAAGCGGTTAAGCTGCTGGAGCTGACTGCACAGAACGCACTCGCAGACAACCTAGCTCCAGCATTTGACCCTGCTAAACCGAACGATGTTGGTGGCTATGCCTATTACAAGAATGAAATAGTTGTTTACCAAGGGACTACCTACAGGTTTAAGGTGAACCATGCTAGTGGAGCTTGGAACGCTGCAGAAGTGGATCGAGTTATTGCTGGTGAGTGTTTGAAATTCTTTGTGGTGAGCCGCGACCCTGAATACCTTTATGCGGTTACGGATAAAGCTGGTGCTTTTCTTTTTGGAATAAAGAAAGATGGCAGCGTTAATTGGGCTAAAGGTTTGCCCGAATGGCTTAATTCTCGGTTGGGCGAAATTGATGGTAAGGTGGACAAGGTAGCCGGGAAAAGCCTTGTTAATGCAGTGTTCGCTGATGGCGTAAATGTAGTAACAAATGAAGAATACTTGCTTGCAATTACGGATGCAGGTGGCTCGGTTCTTTTTGGAGTGGAAAAGGACGGGACGTTTGTATGGTCAAAGGGCATGCCGGGCTATATTAAGGCACCCCTGGAAAAGTTGCTATATGAAATCACGACTAAGGTGGACAAGGTAGCCGGGAAAAGCCTTGTCAATGCAGTGTTCGCCGATGGTGTAAGTATAGTCGAAGACAAAGAGTTTGTGCTTGCGTTTACCGACAGCAACGGCAGGTTCTTGCTTGGGGTTAGAAAGGACGGGTCGGTTGATTGGGCAAAGGGCGTTCCCCAAAGTATTCAAAATGCTTTAAACGAATTGCGGCAAATGCTTGATAGCAAACAAAACGCTATTTCCGGAAAAACCGTCATCAATAGTAAATTTTCCGACCACGTAAGTTCCAACGACGAAGACCAGGAGTGGTTTAAAGTTATTTGTGACAGCGTTGGAAAAATTGTTGAGGGCATACGCATTACTGGCGAGCGTGTTTTTATGCTTCCAATCCAGTTAAATGGCGGTGTAAACTGGACGAAGGAAAACCTCAGTGAGTTGCAGCAGGCTTTGAAGGAAAACGGATTTCAGGGCGGAACTGGCGACTGGTCGGATAGCACCTCTTTGGAAATTCCCGTTCCAAAGATGGCAATTATTAACTTTACAAATATATCCCAAATGCCGCAAACAAAGGACACGAACGCCCACGCTGTTATGGAATTTTGGGATATGAACGGAAACTACTTTAAGAAAAATGTTATCGCCAACGCCCAGGGCAGTTCTTCGATGAAGTGGAGCAAGAAAAACATTGGAATCGATATCTGTAACGACGAGTGGGAGGGCGATGATACTTTTAAGATAAAGTTTGGTGAGTGGGTACCGCAGGATAGTTTTCATATCAAGGCTTATGCCACCGACTATTTCAAGTGCGTCGGATTGGCGGGCTACGATATAGTAAAAGAAATGATGGACTCCCGTCCGCTAAATACTACCTGGAAGCAGAGCCTCAATTATGGCAGCGATCTGGTTGGTGCCGAAGACGTGTCTACGAGAATTGATACTGGCGCTTTGTGTTATCCCCAGGGCTTTATCTGCAAGGTTTTTCTTAACGGGAACTTTGAAGGGTTGTTCTGCTGGCAGTTGAAGAAGCATCGCGACAACTACAATATGAAGAAGAGCAACACCAAGCACATTCACATTGAGGGAATGCTTGGGGCCTCTTATTTTTGGAATGGAACTATTGACTGGACGCAGTTTGAAGTTCGAAACCCTAAAGATTTAATATCCTACGATGGAACGAAATATGACGGGGACAACCCGACTGAACTTATAGATAGCACCAGCCCGGCGTATGATTCATCTAATTCCAAACATCGAAATACGGCGATTGTAAAACAATATATCATCGACCTTTCTCATCGTATACTTGAAATCAATGGAGCGAGCGAGTCCGCAAGAAAAACGCTGTTTGAGAAATACTTTGGGCTTGATAGTTGCATTGACTATGCGGTTTTGTCGGATGCCTTTTACAACTACGATTATATGAAGAATATCCAGTGGACTACCTGGGATGGTGAAAAATGGTTCTTGAATTTCTACGATATGGATTGCACCTTAGGGGCGAACTCCTCTGCGGACTCCATACACTACCCGACAACTACCCACACCACCACCGCAACGATGCACCCGCTCAGGTTTGTCGTTGAAAACTATACGACTGAACTGGAATCCAGGTGGGCTGAACTGCGTGACTTAAAGATAATAGACGCAAAGCATATATCGCAGAAAATAGACCACTATGTCAAGACCTGGGGTAAGGATGCCTTTGATGCCGAAAGCGAAAAGTGGCCGGACTACCCGTATGATAGGAAGATGGTTGTTGATGCTGAAAATTGGGAACTTGAAGTTGACGGCGAAGGAAACCCGGTTATTTACACTACAACTTATCACTCCTGGAACGACTCCACTAACTATGTTGCTGGTGATGTCGTGCAGTACAACCCTTCCACAAGCAGCCAGGCTTCGCAAGGCTGGTGGTATAGGTTCACGGCCTTGGCTGCAAATACAAATAAGAAGCCCGTGACCACAACGGGTTTTAAGGACAACATCTTCCGCCTATATAACTGGCTGAAGCGACAAATTGAAAATATGGATACACTTTATAACTACACACAAGGAGGCTAATGATGGCCATTATTCTAACCCTGGATGAGTCCGTTACGGATGAAACCCTGCCCAAATTGGGCGAAATGATTTTCGAGGTAAACGCCGCAAACAATTTTAGTTTTGGCTACCTCACAAACAACGACACGGAGTTCACCGCCCGAATTATCGGCGACGGAAACTTCTTTACGGATGACACCTACCAAACATCCGCCGGAACTTCGGTCACGCAAACATCTGCTTCCTTATTCCTTTCCGCAGGCCACTACAAGGTGGGAATTACGCAGAAGTACATCCTTCGGGATTTTGGGCATGATTTTCTGCTCGCTGAAAAGGGCGCGGTATCGTTTGACTGCACCAACGTGAAATATTCCGAATACACGTTTAGTTTCCATGCGTCCCACTGGAACCTTTCCAATTTCTCCGGCGAGAATATGAAGAATTGCGTGCTGATTAACGCTTCCGGCGCAACGGGCTTCAATGTGGATGTTGCCGAATTTAAGGAAATTACAAGTTCCTTGTATTCCGTGAACATTGGAACCACGGACGCCCACGGGGATGTTGTGGATGCGTTTGGCGACAAAATTAACCTTTCGCTTCTCGCTTGTGGTGATAACCAATGCACTGGCACCTACCAAGAAGTGTGTGATGCTATGGTTTCCAACGGTAGGACCAGCGGAATAATGACCATCTTTGTCAACGATGGAACTGGCGTGCACACCGTCACGTTTGACAGTTCGGGCTGGCATGCTTAATACTACCATCGGCGATGTTCTTGGAGCTCCTGCAGATTCAGCTTGTAACCATTTTGTAACCACGGTCTAGCCGACGGCCTTCGTAAGCGGACCTGCACCAGCAGCTGACTCTTAATCAGCGGGTCGCAGGTTCGACCCCTGCATCATCCACTAAGTGCCGATTTTCGCAAGAAAACGGCACTTTTTGTTTTTACGGCGACGTTCCAGGATCTACGATGTGCTGATTTTGGCTAAATTTCACGTGTTTTTAAAATTGCGGTTTTTGGCGCAATTTTACAGTTTTTTGTGTTGTGTTGCGTATGCTGTAACCATATTGTAACCACATAAAAACAAAAATAAACGCCGTGTTGGCGTTTTGTTTTTAGAATTGTTTTTAGACGATACTAAACGAGTTCGTGGTAACTTTATTTATCTTCAACAAGAATTGGATTGCCTTCTGTGTATTGTCTGAAAAATTCATACAATTCAATTTCTTCGCTGCTTGAAGGAATAGGAAGTTGTTTTCCTAGGTATCCATAAATTTCTTTTGTGTAAAAGACGTATCTTATTGTGATTTCTGCAATGCGCATTGCTAAATCGTGTTCGGCTTTGTCTTCGACCATTTGGGCTAGTTCTTTTTGAAGATCGAGTAGTGGGCCGTAAAAAGTAACATTTGCTTTGGGCGAATTGTCATCGAATAATATATCGGCGTTGAATTCGAATTGATATGATGGAATTTCATCAAGTTTTTCACTTGCTTTTGTGCAAAGTTTTATCCCAATTTTGTTTTTAAGCATCTTCTTTCACCTCATTTTGTTTCATAGAAACGTAATTAATTTTAGTTCCTACAGTCATGCCTTGAAGTTCGTATATTTTTTCGTCTGCATCGACTCTTGAAATGTCGTGAAATGTAACGTCACATTTTGTTCCGTCAAGAAGCTGTAAATGAAATGTGATGTCTAGTCCAGGTGCTTTTAATTTAATCATGTTGTATTCTCCTGTCAATAATATACTAAATATCCATTTGAAGTTGTTTTTGGGGCGGTTCTTTTATCTCATTTTGAGGGAAAACAATAGAATCAAGATGTTGAGCGGCTTTAACTATATCGTGTAAAGAAAAGCCAGGATCTTTGTTTTGCGGTTCTCCGTTTGATGGCGATAAAAGATCTGCTTTATCGAGAAAAGCGTATGCAAACGCTTTTTGTTCTCTTTTATGTGCTTCTTTTAGAAGCTTTATTTCTTGTTTTTGCTTGTTTTTTAATTCTTGAAATTCTCTTAAATATAGTTCTTTTAGGGCTTTGTAATTTTCGATTATATATTTGTGCTGTTCGTTGGTTAAATTGACGGAAAAACAGTATAAATTTTTTAATTCTTTTTTTGCCGTTAAATATTCTGTATGAATGAAAACAAAATTCATCATTTCCATCAATTCTCGCTTTTAATCTTCTGACAATAAGTTGAATCATTATGGATTTAAAATCAATGTGGTCTCTAAATTCATAATTTTGTGTATCAATTAAATCTTCATCTTTGACATTGTATTTCTTTTTTAATTTTTCAAAAAGTCGAACAGCGTTTTCGTATTCTGGATCGTCCTTAGGTGTTGCTTTTACTCTATAAGCCAATGCTTTTATGATTTTCTTTTGTTCTTCTGTCATATAGTTCCTTTATAAGTCTCAAATCGCATTCACGGCATCTGCCAAATCGTTCTGTAGAAGGTGCGAATAGGTATTCAGCGTAATGTCGATTGAATCGTGACGCATGAGCTGCTGGACCGCCTTGATGTTGATTCCTGAACGGATCAGGTTGCTTGCGAAGCTGTGGCGGAACTTGTGGTTGTTGGCTCCTTCCGGATTTAGCCCGACTTTGGCCACTGCGGCCTTCAGAGCTCGAATTGATGTGGTGTTGTTGGCGAATGTACCCGGCGCGACAATCGTGGCGTAAGCGTCGCCTGGAGCGCCTATTTCGGCCTTCAGGCGTTCGGAAACGGGAATGGTGGCGAGCTTGCCGCCTTTGCCGACCAGCGTTATTTTGCCGTCGTCGATGTCTTTCCATTTGAGGTCGCGGGCCTCGAAATAGCGGAGTCCGGCAAACGCCATCAACGCCCAGAATTTTCTGTATTCGGTGGTCGGTGCCGCCGCAAGAATCAGGTTGATTTCTTCAATGGTCCAGAATCCCTTTGCGGACTGTTTAAGCTTCGGTTTGCGAACGTATTCGAACGGGTTGCCTTCGGTCTTGTAAATCTTGTGCGAAAACGTGAACATCGCCTTCGTGAGCTTGATGATTTCGCCGGCTGTCTTCGGTGCGTACCGTGTCGCAATCAGCGTCGAGAAATCGACGGCATCCTTGTCGCTGATCTGAGAAACGAGGCTTTTTCCGTTTTCCTTTGCCCATTCCAGGAAATACGAAATTCGCAGCTGGTATGCACGCACGGTGGCGAAGCTTGCGTCGTTCGCCGTCTCGCAAGAATCGATGAACTTGCGTGAAAGCTCGACCAGGTTTGCGTCCGGCTTTTCCTTGACAAAGCCTTCTGGCAAAAACTTCTGTGCGTTCATCAGGTCAAGCCAGGCGATTGCGTCGGCCTTTTTCTTGGTGCCGAGCGAAACGACGTGGAACAGACCGTCTTCTGCGATACGGCCGTACCAGGTCATGTTTCCGCGTGCCTTGTGCTTTTGAAAAACGGAATAACGCTTCATCCGAAACTCCGGGCGTCAACCCAGTTGATGATTGCTTCTTTGTCGAAGTAATACTGTTGTCTTTTTTCGCCGCCAAATAGCGCGATGAACGGGAACGGCGGAGTCATTTTCTTTTTCTTTGTCAGCGCGATGTTCTTTGCAATCGTGGACCGCGAGAGCCCAATAAATTCGACGCATTCTTTCATCGTCATCAAGGATTTGCCTGCGATGTTTTTCATGTTGTATTCCGTTTAAAAAAGTGAAAGTTGTCCTATATCTTGTTTCTTGCCTAATACAAAATCACAAATCCAGTTTCGTGCGTAATCGGGGCTAATCATCGAGCGTTCTTCAGAACATGTTCCTGGCGTCGGGTTTTTCGGTTGCCACATGAGCCTGACTTTTTGCTTGTCGTGTTGTACCGTGCAGCCGTTTGTTGGTTGGCAATTCCAAAACCAAAAACCAGTTGGTTTTACAAAAAAGTCACCTCTTGTCATTCTGTTATTGTCTATCACGTCGGGCTTTTTCAAAAACGCTTCTTTTAAATGAGTTTGTTCTGACCAAGGGTTTTCGAAAATCATTCTTATTCCTTTGTTTAAACAAATTCCGATAAACTTTAAAAGGATTTCAAAAAATTGCGCTCTCTTTTGGTTTCTGTCGATGATGTATTTTATTATTTGATCGTTTGTTAAATTTTTGTGGTTTTTGTGTGTCATCGAAAAAAGCATTTGTGAATTGCAACAAAAATAAATGCACGGAAAAAACGCCACGATTAAATCGTCTTTCGTTATATCGTTGAATATTGTCTTGTCTTGTCTTGTCTTGTCTTGTCTTGTCTTGTCTTGTCTTGTCTTGTCATACTCTCTTTCTATATGTTTGAACAAGTCGACAACGTGGTCCGTCTCTCCAAAGTTGTTTTGGATGTCGTAATCTTCGGCGGGAATTCCGAGCTTGATAAATTCGTTCTTGAATGTTCCGCTCTGCTCGAAAAAGCAATGTACTTTGCCGTTGATCTGCATTATTCGTCAATTTCCTTTTGAACAAGTTCCATGATTCTAAAAATCACGGATCCGCATTGTGCAAATTCCTTGAGCGCATTCTGCTTGTCGCCATGCTGGTAAGCGTTGAATGCTTCGGCGATTTCTTCCATCAGCACGCTTTCTGCGGTCGGTGCGTGTTGCGCGTTGCGTGCTTTGACGTTATGTTCGCGTTCGGCCCAGAGCATTCCGGTCAAGTCATCGGTGAAGCCTTCGCAGAATTTCGGATGCTTGGCGACGGCGTGGCGGAGCTCGTCTTCGATGAACTTGAAATGTTGCTGCGTGATTAAGTAACCGTCGATGTACGCCTTGAATTCGGTTTCGTTTTCAAAAATCATGTCGCCGACGGTCGGCATGCTGGCAAGGATTCTGCCGTCTGCCAGATGGTAGAAAGTGTAATTTCTGTAGATATTCGTTTGTTTATTCATGGGTTGCTCCTCTTTTGAAATATTCCACGCCTCCAATTGTGCACTTTGCTTCGTCAAGAACGATTTCTCTTGTTGAGGCCATTTCTAAAATTCTTCTGATGTCGGCCATATCCATTTCGCAAATATCCATTTTCGTGCCGCCGATAAAATTCACGGTGTAGCCGAGTCCTTTTTTGCGTGGAGCGACGGCCGCAATGGCGTCTAGGTTTATGTACCTTTTCCCAAGTTTGATAAAGTTCATTGTTTAACCTCGTTCATTCGTTTAATAATTAGTTCTTCAGAATTCCAGACAAGCGCCTTGCACTTCTTGCACTTGGGTAGAAGATTCTCGGCATTGTCAATCAATCCGTAGCAGACGCAAAGGTCGGCTTCGGTGGTGGTGCTCGCTTTCTTGCAATCTTCGTCAAGCTTTGTTCCTCGAAGTTTCGCTCTGTTAATCATTTGTCCTCCTTTATAAGTCGGTTGAAGATCATTTGTACTCCTCCGCCTTCGCTCGGCACTTGCGTTCTACGTTGTCCCACACGTTGCGCATGAACTTACTGGGCAACAGTATGCTGTTATCACGGCCCCTATCAGCCCTCGCAAGCCACAGCGCACGTTTCAGCCTGCGGTTTTTTGCAGATTCGCAAGCAATTACTTCTTCACAATAAAAGTGCTGCTTCATCCATATTTCGCATTTTTTCAGCCTTTCGTTCTCAGCCTTGAGTTCAGCGATGGCTGCGTCCACTTCGTCGGCTTCATAAGCATATCTGTGGTCGTATCCTGCCGACAAATCGGCGTTAGATGCAGCGTCAAATTTTTCCAGTTCGTCGCACTTCATCGTTTGCCTCCCATAAGTTTTCTGATGTAGCGGTTTTGGGGTTCAAGTTCTTTAGCAGCTTCGATAAATTCACGTGCTTGAATAGGGCTTTCAGTTTTGTAAACAAGTTTCTCGCCTTGCTCCGTGATTTTGAAAATTCCGATCATTAGAATGTGCCTCGTTTGAAAAATGTGTCCAGTTGATAATGAATGCCGGCGTGTACCATGTGCGATAATGCTTCATTGAAAGCGCATCACCCAGGCGAACGACTGCGGGTGCGCCCAATAAAGAAAGCGTCAAGTAACTCATGTGAAAGCACCGTTGGTCAATGTCTCCGCAATCGATAAGCATATTGTGCGAGTAATTGATGCCGGCCGAACGCATGACATCGATTGCCGCAACCATCAGGCCACCTGCTCCGCATGCAGGCTCGTAAAATGTAATTACGTGATCCGGATTTTTGTCGATTTCATTCAGGTATTTTTCTTTCTCAAAATTTATCTCTGCCATCAATCGTGAAATATGGTATGGTGTAAAGAATTGCCCGAAGCTCTTTGAATTTGTGCCGCTCGCCATGTAGATTTCACCGGCGAAATCGCGGAACGCTGCGTTGCCGTTTACGGCTTCATGAATTTCGAAGTAGAACAGGGCCAGGCATTCAGAAAAGATATGCATTCCGTCGTTTCCGTATGCCTTCGCGATTTCGGCAAATCGCTTTTCGCTGACGTCGCGACCGTTGATGTCGAACGCATTTTTCACCGAAATTGCGGACGCTTCGAAAAAGTCGCTGAGCACGGAGTAATAGTCCCTGTCGTGTATCGACTTGAGCTTCTTTACAATCGTATCTGCGACGCTCGAACGCATTCCCAAGATTTCGCCGTTCTTTGACATTATCTGTTTCCGATTTCTTGTTTCAGTCGGTTGTTTTCCGCTTCAAGTTCCTTGATGCGGGCCTTCGCCAAATCCCATTCGACTTCGTGCAGGCGGAGTTCTTCAAGCTCGTTTGCACAAGTCTCGATGATGGAATTCTGTTCAACGCGTTCGCGTTCAAGCCGCAAGTTTTCTTTAGCAAGTTCCTTGACTTGAGCCTGGCTCGCGTCGAAAGCGTCGTGCCATTGCTTCACTTCGCCTTCGAGCTGCTTGGTGTATTCCTTGTATTCTTCGATTGTCTGCATCGGTTTTCCTTTTAGATTGATTCCAGAAGCGTTTTGACGCCTTCTGCGAAAATCTTATAGTAATGATGGTTGTCCTGTTCCTTGGCCGCTTTTTCGGCCTTCTGCAATCGGTTATCGACCGCATTTGCGAAGTTGCGCAAGATGTTGATTTCCTCGTTCATCGGCGCAAGCTGGTTAAGGATAAACTGCGATAGAATCCGCTCCCACTTCGTTTTGAATCCGTCGTTTCTGGCGATGCTCTTCACGTTGCCGAGAAACTCCTTCCGTTCGAGGCTGGAGAGGCGGTCAATTTTGGCGCGCCTGTTGTCCTCGTCTATCTGCTCCTGCGTTCGCGTTTCAGCCGGTTCCAGGGTCTCGCCGCGCTCCGCGGCTTCCACCTCCGCGAAGATGCGGTCAAGCCTTTCGCGTTCCTCAGCCGTCTTTATTTTCGCTGGTGCCATTGTTTATAAAATCCTTTAGTTCGTTGTCGAGTTTTACAGCCTGCGCAAAATGCGCCTTACTGTTGCCTGCCAAGACGGCGGCGTGCTTGTACATCAGGTCAGCGGCAAATTCGGTGCTGTGGATTGCGTTATAGACCTTGTAGAGGTTGTCGAACATCTTTGCCTTTTCGCTTGCAAGCCTGCCGATCGTCTGTCGGTATTTTACCACCATCTTTGCGAGTTCAATTTCCAGGGGTGTGTAATTGCTCCCCCCCCCCCCCCTTTTTTCTTGTTTTTACTA